>Ga0302271_10000522_pt1 | contig 37665 bp, 17 predicted proteins | sample III_Bog_N1_1_FD_198767 | JGI IMG/M metagenome (GOLD analysis project Ga0302271, IMG submission 198767) | Peat permafrost microbial communities from Stordalen Mire near Abisko, Sweden - III_Bog_N1_1 | ecosystem: Environmental > Terrestrial > Soil > Wetlands > Peat | place: Sweden: Abisko... | reverse complement strand
CCCCGCATCAAAATCCTTTCTATCTTTCCTTGTTTGGTTGATTTGTTTAAGCATTCTCAACTTTAATCATTTATGAATTTAAAGTAACATTAATTTTAGGAATAATCCTAAGTCAATAGGATAAATCTGTAAATCTCCAAACCTTTCAAGCACTTAATTCCCTAGATAGTTAAGGAAACTGAGTCAGCCTAAAAGTCTGATCTATTTTGTGAGAAATCAGGTTGATTCAAAAAAGACAATGAAAGAGAAAATATTATTTGTCTTAATATATTTTACAGTGATTCGCTTGTATTGTAATGAGGGGAGTTTGAAAATCTTTATCAACAAGCTTAGGAGAAATTATCAAGAAAGTTATGTGAATATTATTGAAGCTGCATCTATTATAAACAATTTCTGTTGTTAGGCAGAAGAACAATAAGAAATCTACTTTTCTTACTCCGACATCCTCCCTCTTCTCAGATTAGATGGGGAGGAATATTAAAAAACTTGTTTCTTGTGGATTTTTCAAACTTTAAATTAAAATTTTACAAAGAGAAATAAGTTTTTCCTACTTCAACCAAGAAGATCAGAAAGTTAGTTGACATTTGACTTTTGTTTTTATCATCTCCTCTAAAATATATTACCAAATATGAACATCTCTCTTCTAACAAATACAATCCGAATTATTCCTTTACATCTTCTGATATATCACAGGAACAATTTTAACACGGCAAAATAAAGTTTCAGGATATCTTCTCATGTTATGGTTCCAAGATACAACCATGAGTCTGAAGGCTTACGTAAAAAAAAACAGTAACAATACTGTTGTCGTCTGCAATAGGAATCTGCTGATGGTTTTGTTAATCATTAAAATCAATAATTTAAAGGACTAACAATTGATATCTTAGGTGAATAAAATCAAAGTATATTTTGATTTGGGAAGAAAAAATTTCACGAAGTGTAAACGAAGAAAACAAAGATATGTGCTGAGAACTGTAAGATACGATATCTCATTCATCTGAATTCTTAACAAAAAAATCACTTTTATCTTGATCCAATCTTCAAATGAAATGAATAATATCTTGAATCTAGCTCTATTGTTCTTTTTATGAGAGATGACTATTGTATCACCATCGAATGAAATCTAATATATCAACTTCTCAACTTGCATACTAAATCTCCAATTAGTTGAGTCCAACTTTTTGCTTTTGTTTTATAAATTCAGAATATCATTAATTTGATAAATTACTTCGATGCTGATGGTTCTTTTTATTTTATTTGTTTGTTAATTTTGAGTAACTTTCATTTGTGATCATTGCTCAATTACTGAAATCAATCATAAATTATTCTGCGAAAATTATTAGAGTTTCTAAGAAATTAACTGTAAATTTTTTTGTTTGGGAGTAGCCAAAGTAGTTACTCTTAATTTAATATATATTACTTTACAAGGATTGATTTCTTCCCAGCTTTGTTTTCAAAAATATAAATCACCCAATAAATTAACTGAAAAGATAGACAAATGGCACAGAGTTATTTTTAACAATAAAAGTCTTTTATTGTTGATTGATGACCATAAAGAACTGGAAAAAGCCACCGATAACATCGCTTCTGCTTATCGAATCCCTTTGTGAAATAAATCTAGAAATTTTTAAGGATAGTTTTTAATAAAAACTGCAAGATAAAAATGATTTATCCTTTGTTTCATTTTTGAAAGCTATTTGCTTTAGTATTTTTTATCTCAAAGTTAAATTTTTAATTGTGTCAATCAAAATCAAGAGTTCCTTTTGAGAAAATCTAACATCATAAGCTATTTATAAAGACAATAGATAAAACTCCTTAGAGAATTCAAGGCCCTCCTAATAAAAAACAATGAATCTCTTGGGATGTTGTTATATTTTCTTCATAAAACTAATAGAACTATTATTAACATATTGCGGCCATTGAAAGAAGATATTTATTTTTGCTTTTTGTGTTCATTCATTGCTCGTTTGGTAGCTTAAAAGAGTTTGAAATATTGTTATTATTATAAATTAGATGACAATAGATGAAATTTACTCGTTTGATTGACCCGATAACAATGAAATAGCATTTTACGATATCCTTGTTAAACAGATGCAATTGAAAGAAGATTAGTTTTAAGCTCCTACTGAAAGAACGGTTTTAAGATGAAAAAAAAAAATTTAATGGTAATTGAATGCGCTGAACAGATTATCTAGAAATAAAAGGCTGGATAATGATGTTTCTTCATAAAAGGATTTCATTTTAGATATTTAGTTCTCAAGTTTTCAACCATTCTAACATATTATTTAGTGTGGTTACTCACAGAACTACAGAACGAACTGTGAAACGTAAAGAACCAAAACAATAATCTATTCAGGCTACAACATAAAGAAAGAATCCTCCGAAATTTCAAACATCTCTAAAGATCTCGAAATAAGCAATACAATTCAAATATAGTACAACATCAAAGGAAAGTATCCTTTCCTATTTTCCAAAAATAATAATAAAGATATCGAATTCTTAATTTGTGCATTTTTTTATGAAGGGATTTCTGATGTATTGTTACTATAAAAATTTGTAAGAAGAGAGACAATTCTGCACTAAAAAAGAAAACAAAAGAGAATAAAAAGATCCCTAAATAAGAATAGCTCAAATAAAAGAATGGGTACCCAAATAAGCCATGCAGTCATCAAGATTTAACCAACATAAACTCTAACAGCAGTATAATATGTAAGTAATAGCACTACTCCAGAGCAGCACTGTTGAATGAGGAGCTCAACAAAGACAAGCATAAAAGAGGTGAATAGAGCAGCGAGGGAGATTTTCAACTAAGATCAATTAGCCAGTTAATTAAACAGCCACATAAATGACAGCAAACTGATGAAAATCCAGAAAAAGGTCAATCTAAAAGGAGAAGAGATGATTTGGTTATGATGCTGGTCTATGAGGATTCTTTTTTTCTCTCTTCTCTAGAAGAATTAAAACTGAGAATTTCAAACCAGTAATGAATAGTGAAGTCTTGCAGGTCTTGCCTGGTCAGCAATCAAACTCAGAGAGAGAGTTAACCTATGAAAGATTCAAGTACGAATTGTCAGCATTATGAAGAAGAAATAAATTTTTTCTAAGAGGGATGCATATTTGGAAGGAAAAAACAGAGTCAATATCAACATCTTCAACGCCTCCCAAAGAAAAATACAATCTAAAGATGAAACTTTGTAAACATCATTATTATATCTAGTACCTTGAAAGAACAATAAATTCGGTTTTCATATAATCATGTAGTTTAAAGCTTTTCTAATTTTTATTAATGTGCCTCATATTACCAATCAATAATAATATCTAAAGAAATGTTATTGGTTCGCAAATTAATTAAATTTTGCTGAAACAAAAAGTAGCTGATAAACTCAAAAACTTCAAATTCAATTATCTCTTAGTTTTAATAGATAGTGTCTTATAAAATAAGATGTAAAGAATCCCAAAGTCTCGCGAATACTATGAAGGAGAGGTCACGGACAATAAAGAAAATAGAAAAGGTGCATAGAGATCTTCTTTCTTTTTTAGTTTGGCATTTTATTAAAAATGAAAAGCCCTCTATTTCTGGATAGTGGAAGGATGATTAAAAGGATGATCAAAGATAGAAAGAATCTAGTTAGTGAATGACATATTTATTCGAGAACTATTTAATGGTTCACTCATGCTAAAGAAGTATTTCTGTGGAATGATAGAAACAGATATGAAGGAGAGTGGGAGAATGGCTAATAATATGGTCAAGGTAGGAGAATTTATTTTACGCGTTTTGATTCTAACATTTTTAGATTCACCAATAAGTAAGTTCTTCTAAAGTGATGGAGATAGGTTTGAAGGAGAGTTGAAAAATGGAGACTTGAACGGCCAAGAAGTTATTTTATTGCGTGATTTCTTGATTCTAACAGTGCTTGATGCTTAGATAGGCAAGTACTTCGTGAATAATGGGGACAGATATGATGGAGAGAACAATGATGGGAAAAAAAAACATTGCCATGATAAGAAAATATGTTTTGATTGATTCTAACCTATTTAATTGCTTTCAAAGGTAAGATCTTCTGAAAAAATGGAAAGATGAGGTTAATTTTTGTGGGAGAGTGAGAAGATGTCAAGTCAATTTAGAGCAAAGAGAATTCGACTCAACAGGAAAGATTTGATTAAAGATCAACACAAAAAATCAATCATTTGAAGTTCTTATTTAACACTTATTGAATAATAAATACCTACTACAACTCATAACTTTTTAGGAAGTACAATGTAAGCTAAAGAGCCTTTGTATCTATGTACTGAATTAAAGCTTCAAAGTAAAAGAGAAAGCAAAATTTATTATTATCCTTCAAAATTTCTCTAACGTGGGTTTTTCTTCTTTATTTCCTTTTGTTTCTGGGTTAATATGTACTTCTTTGATTTTTATCAATAATCGTTATTCTTCTTCTTTTCTGTTTATGTTATGATCCTTTTACTCTTTAATCCAGTGGATATGGTTCAAGTGTAAGTAACATCTGGTTTTTCTTGTTTCCTTAATAGTTTACAACTTTCTTTTTTTGACATTCTTGTTTGCCAGGATTTCTTAGATAATAAATTTAGGTTTAGATCAAAAAAATCAACTTTGTCTGCTCCATTGACATTTTTCCTTTACACTAAGCAGCTAAATGGATATTTAGTTGAGCATGAAGTCACCTCCCCCAAAAACGTCCCCACATTTCCCTAAAATAACTACTTCTCGTTGATTATTAGATTTATTTTTAAATTTCGCAGAAACACTTGAATATTAAAGACTTTTAAGCAAAGAAAAATATAGAAAAATTCATTAGAATTTTGTTTATCTCCGAAGACTTTTACTAACCTTATCCCCAATCAAAACGAGCAAATAAAATGAGAGCATGTTTTACTTCCTTTATCTTCTTTAGGAGTGGGGGAGTAGAGTTTTAAAGGAAGAAGTAGGAAGAGGAAATACTAGAAGGAGGGTAAATAATATTTCGTTTGAAATAATTAAAATAATTTCTGAAGTAAATCTTGGAATTCGTGTGTGGTTGGTGGACAAATCAAATCCTTTAATTAGATCCACTAAAAATAATCAGTCGTTTTTCAGAGAACTAAATAATTTATTTCACTCTCTTGGATAACAACACAAAAGTAGGTATTTGAGGAACAGATTATTTCCTACGAAATTCCATCACCGAGGTAATAGAATCTTAACGGAACAGGAGGAGAATCATTATTATTAATAGTTGTGCTTTGCATGAGAGTGATAACTCAAGCAGAATGAAAAAAAGATTGCATTAAGAGTGACAATATTATTCATAATAAAACAGATATCAAAGCTAAAACAAGTAAAAGGAGATAAAAAGGGAAATAAATAATTACAAGAGATCTCTTTCTCTCAAATTTTGATTGTCACCTATAATTAGGTTCACTGATTTCTTCATCTTCTTCTTCTTCTTCCCTAGTCATTTATCTTCTTATTATGGCTCCTCCCCATCTTCTGTATCTCTCAGTTTTCTCCTTATTGTATTCATCAATAAATAAAAATCTAATTAATTGATTTCTCTTTTGAAGATAAATCACATCATCACGATGAAAATATTTTATTTTTTGTAGAAAACTCTTTATCTAAACAGACGAAATTATCTTTTTGGTATAACATTCAAATAAAGTTAAATGTGCTTTGCTTCGCTAAAGAAATTGAAAATGAATAGGAAGCCAATGGATTAATTTTATTAGCTAATAATTCAGTGATTTAAATAATTAATTTGAAGAAGATTAGCGTGGATTAACAAAGGTATTATGATAACAGTAGTGAAAATAAATTAGATTCATTTGAAAATACAACTACTAATCAACTAAGAAACCAGGTATTTAGTTATTTTAAATTTTTGTATCTTTTGTCAGGAATCATGGATTCTTCATCGCAGAAACTATTACAATAAAAGATTTTGCTATTTCCATTGACAAAAATTGTTCTTCTTTAGAGATTTAACTTTTTTACTTGTTTTGTAAATAAATTGAAAGTTACTGACTTTTTTTGTCAGCGAATTGCAATCAATTTTCTTTCTTTAATAAAGTGAGCTTGGCAAGACAATTCTGCTTGGGAAAACCAGAAGATTTATGAATAAATATTAACCCACAAAAGAAAAAAAAACTTTTTATTAGATTTCTAGCTGTTTTGTCTCCTTTATCTTCCAAATCAAACAATCCAACCGCAAAAAGAGAAAAATATACAACAAATTAGCGTTTCCTTCGTATTGTCAGTTGAATGATTGCTATGGCTGATACTAGCGCACATAAAGAATGGAGCATCTCGAACTATTAAAATAAAGGAGTCAGAAATATGGAAACGATCTACTCTGATTGGAGATAACCCGATAAAGATACCTCCCCTTAGCCATCTCACAATTACCTCCAAAGCTACTTAGCTGCTGAGAAAGCAGACTCCTATGGAAATAGCAATAACCTTGGAGCATTCGGAGGATAATAACAATCCTAGCCTCCTGATTACTTGCAATCCGCATTTTCTGGAATGAAAAGAGTCCCAGCTGGTAAAACGTTCATCGGATCAAATAACTACAATATCTCAGAGCCTCAACGTAGCTAAGGACATGATTAGAGTAACATGGAAAATAACTACCTTAACCATAGCAAGAACATAGCCAGTACACACAGATCAATATTTCTCTCATCCTAGCCAATAACTATCACAGCATCCTCTGCAGATAACTAAGCTACCATGCATGCACCTTAGAAAATGCTAGAACTTCCTCCAGAGAGAGACTTAAACCTCATGAACATGCAGGACTACTTGAGGACATCATACAACACAGTGTTGAGTTCCCCTGAAGAAAAAAATAAGCAAATGCCAAATAGTTTCCCTGTTTTTTCACCAAGAGATCAATATGCTCTTCCAGCTGCAGCAAGTCAACAAGGAACTAGGAATCCAGCGTAAACTGAAATGAATACTACAAATAATAATAATAATAATAATAAATCAAGGAAAGAATGGATAAATGACATTTCAAACAACCAAAACAACCCCTAGAGAAATAAGTCCAATAATAACAGCATTCTTATGACGACTATCCCGCAATAGCAAACTATGCCGCAGTTGAGAGTCATAAATGTTCCCTTTGAAGGATCAAGAAATCAAGGGTATCTTCAAGTCCCTCATAGTACCCGATCAAAGCGGATTTTCGCAGAAGACGACGAAGAAGACCATGATATGTTGAATAGATCAGCTAGTTATGCTCGAAATATTGAAATACTCAATTCTTCCCTTAGCCAGTAAGGTGATTTCTTGAATTAAACCAGAAAGAATTACAAGAATAATCACCCAAATAGATCAAATATATCCAATGACAATGACATGTCTAGACTATTAAATGGCTCTGATAATGATATTTTAAGTAACTAAGGAGGGTTTGCTAGTGGAAATACAAGAAACAACCAGCAATTCTAATTCAACAATTCAATCTTGCAATAAAGCAATTAAAATCTACATAGAACTCGCTTCAGTAACAACAATAGTTTTTCATAAAGCCGCTAGAACAATAATTACTTTACAAGCAAGAAAAATATATTATCATCTGCTGTGAATAATCCTAGGAATATTGCAAAATCTCAAAAATATCATAACAAACCTAACAAATCATTTATGGCAAGGGAATCTGCAGCACTTGAGGCTTGTGAATAATAGCTAACATTGCAGTAAGTGTACTGCCATAATTGCTTGGAATTCATTCATTTTGCGGAATGGGAAAAAGCTGATGAACACTCGAAGTACTGCGTGCCAGTGGAACAGTAGCTTCAGTAGTTTTAAACAGTCCAATAACAAACTCTTGGATAGATTTCAGTGTTAAATGGGAAACTACAGAAAATGGAGTATTTATTGAAAAAAATGGAAACTGTCTTGAATGATGAGTAGTTCCTCTGCTGCAGATATGAAGTAAAGTAGGTGTATCTACCAGGTATTCATAGTTGTTTGGATGTTATGACAGATTCTAATTGTTCAGCTTCTTCGGAAGTTTTCCATTCTGCACTTGGATAGTTCAAGTAGCATGCGAGTGCGCTAGATGCACTGTAAGCAGTGTACTCCACACCAGAGTCGACACAGTTTTTGCAGATACTCAATGCGATAATAGAAATCGCCATGAGTAAAATTGAATTAGCCAGGAAGCTTCAATGAAAGATTATGTGAAAGTATTTTTAAAGTGGAGGGTAAGGATGCAGGATGGATTCTTGTTTTGATAGTATGTAAATGTACAGAGAAAGCGATGGAGAAGAAGTAAATTAATTTATTTAAAATAATCAGAAATTAATTGAGCTTCAAGTGTCTCAAAGGAGTATTAAACAGAATTATTGAGACAATTACTGTCTCCGATTCCTCGCAGTAGCTGATTCATTTAAAAAAGCATCGCAATGTGTTGATCATTTTATCTGTTTGTCTAATCATCTTTTTCGAAAAAAATTAAAACAAAAATTTCATCTACTACAGTTATAAAATGCCTAAAGTTTGTGTTTTACTTTCCTTGCTTCGATGACTGGTTATTTAGCTCGATCTACAGGACTTATGTACCTAATATTATTGCTGTTAGGTCTGCTATCTTCTCTTGAATGTTCAGGTTGATCTTATTGGTTATTAAGGTTTTCTTAGTCTAAAATAATACCATCGTATTGCTAATCCTATGTAGTTTTTACTTTATTTTTTATTTGATTACTACTGCTACTGCGAGAAGCCAATGATCTTTTTCTTAATCTTACAACGAATTTCTCTGCTTTTTCAGATTGATTTGTATCTTTAACTTGGTTTTATTTATCCTTTGATCGCAGCTTATTCAGCAAATAATTTAGTTGTATGGGTTTCTACAAGAATGTATGGTTGATTTGCTCGTTTCCAGATCGAATCCAAGACTTCTTGGCAAGTTTCTATTCCGTTAAATTTAGCTTATATTCATCTGTATTTTAGGTGATTATCTCACTTGAATCTTTGTCCTCTTGGGTTCTCTAGCAAGCTACACTTTAAGGCCTCTTGAGCCTAGAATTTTACAGATCTTCCAGAATAAATTGTAGTTTTCTCCTCTGTTTTTGAGTATCTTATGCGATTTAGTGAGTGATAATGTTACCTTGAACACTCTTTAAGAGTTTCTAGTCTAACAATTTCCCGATTCTACTCAAAAATCACCAAAGTTTGTTGGGAAAAATACAGGAGAATAACATACTAAGAGCATTTACATATTCCCAGTGGCAGCACAATTGAATTTAGAGCTCTTGCTATGTTCACTGTTTGTACGTCTGTGTGTGCTTAGATTTAAGCTTTTATTAATTGATGGCTGATCTTCAGGTGGTTCATGATATGATTTTAACAGCTGTATTGCTGAAGGATACAAAGAACCCGGTATTTTCAGAGGAAGATGAGTTAGTTGAGTTACTGATTTCACTCCAGAAGGATGCTATTATCCTTGTATTTATAAGCCCAACTCAGAGATAACCTAGGTGGAAGATGGTTATTAGAGCTGATAACCTAGGAAAGAAGCAGAATTACTAATATTTATCTGTCCTTCATGACCGTTTCGTCTAAAGCTAGCTACACGTTGCGATAATTCCTCTTATTCAATGTTCTCATATTACATAAAAGTCTCTTTGAATAACCTAAAAAATTAATCAAATAATAGGTAAATTAGGTATTCCCCACTAAATCTGCTGAACTTACTGATTGATATGTGCTGCAACAAATGCATCTGAGACTAGAATTCCAGTTGTCATATGGGTGATTAGAATAACAGAGTCAAAAACACCAACTAAACTGCACTTTTCTCTTAACATTTTATGGTATTTGAAGCACAAGCGATTAGCTAAATAGCAATCACAGACAATCAGTTTTTGCACAAGATCTTTATTGCCTTTGTTGAAGGTGCTAAATACTTCAAAATAAGCACTTTCTAGGGCTTTATTCGCTTAGTCTCTAAGCGCTTACGACTCTACAAATGTATGGTTTTATTCAGTGATGAGAAGTAACACCTGCAGATAGATTGCTTCTGCTAAGGAAATGTTCTCCAAGGAAATCAAATATTCCGACAGATTATGTTCATTATTTCTCTTCAAGACATGTTCGCTTAAAAGACAGGATAGCTCCTTGCTAAAATCGATTTCATGGGATCCTAATCCAAGTACAGAATGCGAAAAGCTTGGCAGAGAAGTGATTTTCTCAGGCAGATGATCCTCTACAATTGTTTGAGTAAGTTATTGTTATTTTTGTAATTTTGTGAACATTTATGTATTTTCAGAATCCGTCTCAGTTCTGCAAGCTCGCTCGCTTTCATTCTTGGAATTTATGGATTACTATTAGAATTTAAGCTCTCCTTTGCTTTCAGACAATGCTTAGCAAGGGAGATTTCCAATCTGCTGTGGATGAATAAGCTAACTTAATATCTTTTAGCTTGAAGAATTCACCTAAATATTTCGTAGAAACTGCTGATTTTGTTGTTGTTGGTGTATTTTCTGATCCAACTAACAATTATTATCCCTTTTACTAGACACCAAACTGCTGATACTACGGTTTCTAATATTTTTTTTAGGAAAGGAAGAGTTAGAGTTTCTATTTGTTTTTTTGATTATGGAGAAACTACTGAACTGGATTGGATTTAAATCAATACCAGAATTATCTCGATTGGTTGTGTTGTTTCCCTAGATTTAATCGTTAAACTATTTTTAAGTTGGATTTTGGATGCTCTACTAATTAGATTAATTTGTTGTGAGGTTTTCCTTTGATAAAATCAATAAATAATCACTTTTTCGTTGATTAGAAATTCTTTAAGAGATGTGATCTGGTTTCTCTAGCTAATTTGAAGACAAATAAGGAGAAACTGTCTTAAAATGATGCCCTGATTCTTATTAAATACTGTTGTTGTTGTATGCGCCTTAATTAGTTCCTGCATGGTTGCTCGCTGAGCTTTTTTCACTTACTTCTAGCTGTTTGGAAGATATTATTGACTTTTGTCCATTCAAAATCGTTCCTAATTTCTATGAACATATTGTTCTATTTTCTTTAGAGTTCAACACATACTATTTTTAAGCCAAGTTTTGGAATGTATTATCCTTTCTCTGTTGTTATTTAGAGAACGCGAATATCTCTTTGAGAAATGGGTCAGATTCAATATATTCCTCAACTAGCTTTCCAGTAGATTCCGTCATTGATTTTAGAAAGGTTTCTTTTGTGATTCTTTCAAATTCTTCATATCCTGCTTGTTGCCTTAAAATCAATGATCCTAGGGGGATTATCTTATCTTTTTTTCTGTCTCTCTTACCCCACCCATCCAATCAATAATCAAATCAATATAATTTCCTTTTGATTTCATTATCATTTATAATCATATATGATTTTTTCAATTCAAAAGAGTTACTTTTAAAATTCTTTCGCAGAAATATTTTGCTGTTCACATTAAATAGCATTTCTCTTTCATTTTAGATCATCATTTCAAAAATTATCCTTTTAAATTTCAACTCTTAAGCTTGGAGCTTATTGTAAAATTATCTAACACACAAAAAAGCAAATAATAAAATAGAAAAGCTATGAAGAAGAAAACCACAAATCAATAATTATTTCAGAAAGAGAGAGAGCGAAGATATATTTTGTATTTACAGGTTTCCTACCTCCCCAACCCCTCCCTCAATAATGCATTTTATCCGAATTGGAAGTCTCATGTAAATCTCCCTTTTATTAATTCGGAGTAAGCAACATTATTAGTTAGCTTTGTGTTTTTTGCTGTAACAAATAATCTTATAATTACCTCCTTGTTTTAGTTGATCTAAACTTCTTTAACTTCCCTTTTTTATGTATTTCATCACTTCCAAGACGACAAATCTATATATTTTTAAAAAAATAAATATCTTAATCTAACTTTATTGACAATATTATATTAGCATTTTTTGAGCCTTTTACCTTTAATTATCTCTGTCACTTTCTGGGAAATAAAATTTTAAAATTCAAAATAATGAGAGAAAAAAAAAGAGGCAGCTCCTGTATTTTTGGATGATCAATGAAAAAGCGGGAATTAATAAATACATGTAAGGAAAATAAAATGCCTCTTTTCTCAAGAAAGAGTTAATAATATTACATAATAACTAGTCTTTGGGAGTGAAATTAGGTAAGAAAAATTTCCCCCTCCTGAAATTGCAGCTTTATTTAATGGGAAAATTGCTTTTTTACTGGAGGGAAAAATAGAAAAGAGTCTTAAGAAAAGAAAAAGCCCAACGCATTTATATAATGAGATCATTTAGTTACATGCACTGAATTTAGATCAAACGGGAGAGCTGGGCAATTAGTTTATGCGATGGATTCTAGAGAGGAAGATAATTCTTGATTATGATAAATTCCCTTATTTGTGGATTGGATGGGATCCATTAAAAAATTTAGCTAATCTATTCGCTGGCGTTGATTACAGTTGGCATCTGCTGGGATTTAAAGCCTCTAAATAGATAATTAATTGTCTGGGGCTATCCAAAAATAGACGATGCCATAAATTAATCTAGACAGAAAAAAAACATGCAATTTTTAAATGGTTTTGTAAGTCTCCAAAAACCTTCCCAATTTCAAGGTTAGCTCAACAGATCTGTGATCTTAATAATTATTAACATTCGCAATAGATTCCTTACAAAACTTCCCAAAAAAAAAACTACAATTTACCTCTCTCTACAAGAGCAATAGTTCACTGCAAATCTTTGAATATTTTAATTCATCTAGGTCTAATACAAAATGAAAGTTGCATCAATCAATTCAAGCCTTTCTTCTTCTTCTCCTCCTTCTTCATCATCTTATGGAAAAACTGGATTTAGCTTGGAGAAGTTTCGTGCTTCTATTATCAACTTATCTCAAGGGTATTCTTAACTGGAAGATCGCATTGTGAAATCTCGAGAGAATCTTTACAACAGCAAAACAATCGCAGCTGTCACCGTCAATTCTCAATTTCTCAGTGCAAACATGAGATATCAAGAAGACGCTCTTTGTATCAAGCACAGCTGTGAAAACTACTCAAGATGCAAGGTTCATGAAATTTGCATGACGTTTCACTCAATCGCAAGGGAATATAGACAACTGGAAGAAAAAGCTGCATAGATCCTAGATATTTTCGAAACCATCACTGATAAATCTTAAATCTGTGTTGTAGCCATCCTGATCAATAAACTGTACTAACAAAAGCTCGATTTAGAAACATATTTCAGTTGAAGAAATTTACAGCTCAGTATTCAGATTTTCAAAAGCTACCAATCAGACAGCAAATAAAACTATCCCCGCTCTCTCTCTAAATTACTATCCCTCCTAATTGCTTTGCAACTGTAAAAGCGTTTTTCCTTATCTGATATTTTCCTTCTAATAATTAACAATCTGAGAATTACTCCTTTTTCTTCAAACAACGGCAGTTAGTTCTCTTTCTCTCTTTTCTATGCAACTAATTTCATAAAAACTTTCAAATTGTATTCAAAACTAATTGTACGTATTTACATACTTTTTGTACTTTCACTTGCATTTCAAATCATTTCTTGGAGAGAGAGAGCTTTGTCTTTCTCACTTTTACTCAACTTTTAAAAATTCCAATTTTGACTACTTTTCTAACACTTTCTTCAGCTAGGCAAGAATTATCTTTTATCTGTCATGAAATTGAACAAATCATCTCAGCTATTTATTTCCCTTAAGATCTTTCCCCTCAGAGATTGAAAAGACAAATAATATTAACACACTCTTTTCTTAAAATATTTGTCTATTTTAAAAATCTTTTTTGTACACCTTTTGAGACAACTTCAAACTCAGTTTTTTTGGTAATTATTAATTGATTCAGCTCTAACTAAGAAGCTATTGACATCGGTTAGGGCATAATTCTCAACTTTATAACTTGATGTTCGATAAAAGTATTCTACTTGTGGTTTAGTTTACTTTTCTTCTCAATTAATTATTCGAAAATTAAGAAACACATGCAAATAAAACAATAAAGTAATTGATGTTTCTTAGCTAATTTACAATTGATTATTCATTAAACTATCTATTGAAGGATCTAACTACAGACAAAAAAGTATGAAAAATAAAACAATAACCTGTAATGCAAAAGAATTAAATTATGCCAGTTTTATGAACTATTGCTAGGGTCTTGTTCTTTTCAACTAAAATATCTCTCTAGTTGAATACTAGTTGTAGCCATCAAAGCGAGTTGTGTTGTTAGGGGAATAATTTGAAGAGAGGGAGAGAGAAAGATAAATTATTAACTCAATTTACTAGTCCAAAACATCAATTTGATTCCCTCACGCCTTTGAGAAATTTGTAGGATATTTTTAGCTTAGAGCTCATCCACAAAGAAAAAGCTACTCCAATCAAGAGAAGATGGGCGGTCTAATCAAAATTAAAATAAGCAAGGAGCACAAGTTGCACCATTGGTAAAAACACCAAGGCTAAGAAGAATGAAGTGCTTTTGATAGGAAACAACTATGCTCCAAGCCCAAGTCCAAAAATCTACACTAAACCAGGTCCTATTACTGTATACAGTCCTCTTTCACAAGCACTCAATGTCTGAAATGTTCTGAAGAAAAAAAAAGGTAAATCGTCTCGTTTCTTGATGGATTCAATAAATAATACTCCTGATCTTATAAAAATCTACATTTGAAATTGACTCTGCTCTTGGGTTTTTTAATCCCCCCCAAAAGGAAAGATATTCTCAGGTAAGAAAAGAGGCATAATGAAGTTATTCAATGTTTACAATTAGAAATCTAATTATTGATAAGCAGCAAAGATATCCCCATCAAGTAATTTGTTGGGGATAAATTGGATAATCATGGAAAGGAACAAAAGATTCAGAATTTACATAAAATTGCCTTTTTGTATGGGTTTTTGTAGAAAAATAAGGACTTTCATAGGAGTGCAGTATTTCAAAAAAAAATAAGGTTTAAAATAACCGAAAATTTTAGATTTTATTGTTTCTTTATTTTAAAATACTTTCTAAACCTTGAATAAATAATATCCTTACACAAAGAATCCTATTTTGGTAGTGGCGACATACGGGAAAAGAAATCCAGCTATGAGAATAGCTACGATGATGATCTAAAAAATCTTCTTGAAGCTGTACTTATCGACTAAGTATCCCCAGAGTAAATTTGAGAGACTTGATGTGATCGAGCAGAAAGTGACTAAGAAAGTCAGAAAATGATCATCGTTGATTTTAGTTAAGCCATAGATTTTGAAATTGATTGAGATAAACAGAGAGAAACATGAGATAATAAATGTTGTTGAATAAATGATGAGAAATGGTGTTGTCTGAGCAGCTTAAAGTAAACTCATAGGTTCTATTGGAGGAAGTTTAGTTTCAGGAGGTTTTTAAGACCCGTCCAAGAGATTTAATTCAATAGAATTGTGATTCAAATCATCAGTTTAGGAATTTTTTCTAGGATTTTCAATATTTTGGGTGTTGCCACTCATTGAAGCTACTTACTAGACATCATTGTTGAGAGGAGTGCTATTTTGTGGGTTATTTGCCGAGGTATTTGAGTTGAGAGAGATTAAAAATGCACCAGGAATACAAAAGAACATTTAGATGAATCCCATCCAGAAAGTCATCGATGGTACTAGTTCTGCAACATCTTTTTCGAATAGATAATATTTCTAGAGAAAAGGAAATAAGAACAAAGTAAATTTGGTGAGAAATACTAATGATTCCCTAAAGATTTTCCCTCTACAAATCATGTTTTTTCTTTATTTTTCCCTCCTATTATATTGTTGTTTACTTGTTACCCTTCTAAGTAAGGGATAGTAGCCTATTGATTGTGGGGATTCACAATAAATGTTGCAATGATGCTATAAAAGAATGTAGCAAGTCCAAAGCTAGCTAAAGCGATACCTGTGACATTCCCTGTTTTCGCTGGGAAATGACTCCATATACAATACAACACAGGCATCACAGTAGCTCCAAAACAAGAACTCGCCACGATTGTATTAAGGAGCGCAAATGAATAAAAACTTGTTTAAGACGATCCTACCATCATACTGAACGGACTAATGATCATGGCTGTACGAATTACGTTATTAAACCCTAGTTTCTTACACATTTAAATTGAAAAGATAGCAATGAGACTCATTGGTATCGCAGCGAATGTTATCAGGAAACTAAACTCACTCATCTTCAGATCATCGTTGTACTGTTATTTTAGAGGGGAAAGCAATTATTTGTATGGAGTAAATAGAATTATGCTAGATGAAAAGAATTAGAAGAGAAAGTGAGATTTAATCTGCATTTGTGATGGTTTTTACTCGTTTGTAGTATGAGAAGAAGTAGATACTTATGATTCCCCATATGCCAATCGCTCCTGTCCCGAATTTGACTAGGATGACACCTAAGAGACAATGTTTGGCTTCAATTGAAGCTTGATCGAGTCCTAAATAACTCGCATATTCTTTGAGCTTCAACATTATTATAAAAGTATTTTGCGGAGATATCTTATTCGATTATTTTTGTGATATTTTATCACACACTTTGACTTTCTTCGCTAATTTGATTTTACCTGTAGAACGAATTAATTAAATTATGTTATTTTTCATTGTGAAATACCTATTTATTATTGGTTGTTATTGAAGTCTTCTTGGGGAATGTTAAAAGGGTAGAAAGGAAAAAAGAAGGAGGCTGTTATTTTAGATTTAACTTTTCCATTAGATAAGGAAACAATAAAAAAAAATAGAGATTATTCGAAAATAATAATAGCATTTTTTCCTTTTGAATTTCCTTAGAAAACAAGATTCACCCCTAAAAAAGTAACTTACAGCCTTGTCAAGCTGTCAAGAAAAGGACATGATTAAAGCAATCATTCATTTATTTACTATTCTCTCAACTAATATTTTATTTGTTTTCTGGGTAATTAATAACAATCAATCTTGTTTCTTGTGAGAAAAAGCAGTAATTAATTGCTAAGCGATGGATTTTTCATGTGAAAAAAAAGAAAGAAATAAAGAACTTTGAAATTAAGAGAGAGAGAATAACAAAGAGAGTATTTTTAAAACTGAATATGAGCGTAGAAAAGGACCCTTAGCTAAATCTGACCTAACCAAAAACAGTCGAATCACAAGAGGTAAACATTTTTTCAGAATGCAGTTTGTCATTTAAAAAAATGCTCAATCCAAGAATATTTTGAGAGAAATCATATTTTACTGCTTATGAAAATGTCTTTTATTTTGGAGATTTGGCTCAATTATTGCTTCAAATAGTTTTTTCTTTTGTTATTATCACTATGAAATCCTTATTTTAACTTATTTCCTTAAACAGAATGAGTACTTATACTAGAAACGACCTTTGACATCATACGGGAAATCCTCCTCGAATCTTCAATTGCACCATGGATAGTCTTCTGGTCAATTACAGCCACTGGCTATTAGCAATCACAGTGGATTGAGAGGGGCTATCCAATCTCCTAAGTAATAATAATAGCTTTACGGTACAAACAGCATCAAAGCCAGTCGTTCAGGGAATATCCGTCCAAGTACAGTTTCCTCGTAATATCATCCACCATCAGCGCTTTTCGCTGAACATAACAAGAGAGCACCTCATATTGGATAGTAAAAATTGAAGTAGCAAAGACGTTTCAGATTTTGATTTTTTGTTTAAAAACCTCCCTAGATATGGTCAAAACGAGTTTTTCGGAAACAAGCCAGATCGCACATCAGCTAAGAAGATCCCAAACAACATCTTACACGATAAGGTAGATATTAGTTGAATGAAATGAACTATCGGGAGGATTTGATAAATAAACATACTTCTCTATGAAAAAAACTAATAACAATCCCTGTTTATTTTTGTAATTTGGCAAATAGGAAATGCTTTATGAATCTCAAAGACAACTGAAAAACATTGTGAATCAACTTTAAGAAGAGAACCTCAAATTACGAACAAGAAACACTAATCTTGAAAGAGAAGCAAAGAAATTTGAAAGGATCATTGAAGAAGGAAACCAATCCAACTAGCAATCAGGAGCACAATAGCCGCTTCAATAGAAGGAAGTAAACTAAGTTTTTTATTAGAAAAAAACTGATAGTTATTGTTGGATATTTAAATAATTTTGGAATAATTTATAGAACGCCTTAAGCATCAGACTGAGGAAGCAACTAAAGGAGTGTATTAAGGAGGTTGAAATCAAGACTCTTGAGCTTGAGAATTTCAAGAGGAGCATCACAACGACTAGATAACAGGAGTTAGAAGTAATATTTTTAGAAAAATTAAGAAAATAATAAGGATTTGAATTCATTATGACAATTCTTGTTTTGCTGTTTTTAGATCTAAGTTAAGATCGGATATGAAGAAATCTACCGCTTAAAAAGCAAGCTAGAATAGTGTCTTCGAGTCAACTCAGAGTTTGGATTGTAGAAAAAAACAATAAGAAATAGGATTGATAATAGCAAGAAACTTTAAATAATTGTTAATTGAAAAAAATATATTTTGTCATTTTATTTAAACATATTATTTTTGCTTAAGTGACTAAGGCATCGAAGGAGGAGCCAGCAAACAAGGTGATGGCATGCTCAGTCTTAGCAAGAAAGTCGAAGGCCTCAAGAATGACAATCTCGAAATGGCTGTTCTCATCTAAAAACTTGAAAAAGAAAAAAACGAAATTGCTGTAAGTTAGAGAAGAATGAGAAGTTGTATTTTTCTGATTATTTTTATGATTGACAGGTGCAAGCTCGCGAGAGTGACCGTTAACTGAAGAAGATGATGAAAGAGCGGGTATTTTTGTTGAAACAAGTCCAGCAAGAAGAAGAAGAAATCCGTCGATTAAGAAATAACGCAAACGATGAAAATGGCATAAACGGTGCTGGATCTCCATATAAAAAGAATTCATCTCTTGCGAATAATTAGAATAACCTAGCGGAATACAATCAGAAACTCAAAGCTGATCTGGATAAATTAGCTAAAGAAAACAGCAAGCTAAACAATTAGTTGATTGTTAAAGTGGAGAAAGTCAAAGATCTAGAAGACAAGCAAAGAAGGGACAATCAAGAATGGCAGGTTAATAATCTAATTTTTAACTTTGTTGGGAGTGTTTGAAAATGAATGTTTTTTGTTTGGATAATCTAAAGGAACGGTTAGAATCGATGAGGGTTCAGAAAGAGTTAGCTGAGAAGAGTTTAAACTCTGAATTACTCTTGAGCAAAAGTCGAGAAGACCGAATCAAAGAGCTTGAGGAGTAGCTGAGCAGAAGCGAAAACTAAGAAGGTTATGACCCAAGTGAAGGTAGCCAAGAAGATCTTGAGAATAAAGATCCATAATAGAACTCATAGCAAGGAAACAATCCAGCTATTCATTTAGTTACGGCAAGTTCGAATTAAAATGGTCGATCTCCTGTTTCTTCTCGGACTGGGAGTGGAATCAAGCCTGAAATTAAGAAAAAGAAAGCTGAGATTTAGTAGAAGAAATTGCTTTCTCGCGTGAACTAAGAAGATGTCAGCAAAATCGGGAGGGATATTCGATTTGCTTTGCTTACATAAGGCATAAAGTTCGAGGATATTGATAGGTTGCTATTATAACAGCCAGAGTTTAAGAAAAAGGGGAAAGTTTCCATCAGCGAAGTCACCAGGATTCTCTTAAAGTATTTTTTTCTTCTAAATCACTATTTAATAGCTCCTGATTAACAAAACATATTGGTTTGCTTATTGAAATAGAGAGCCGTTTAATATCTCGAAGCAAGAGGATGCACTTTAGGTGGCTCGATACACGATAGAGGATAACTCTGAGGATAAGATTCAATTCGATGAGAACCGCTCGAATGACTTGAGTGTTGTCAAAACCGTATTCAGAAATCTAATCGGGAAATATGAGATATTCACTAGAGACCAAGAGCTGAAACTCTACGAAGACATAGCTAAGGTAAAGCAGAAAGGATCATAGGTTAACTAAGATCTGTAATTATTGTATTTTTTGTCTAGTTATTCACTCAGTAGCAGTAGGGTTTGAAGTAAAACATCGAATATTTCCGAAAGCAATCTAAAATCGCCGAGGAGGGAGTTTGCAGACTTGAGGATTTCTATAAATCCATGAGTGAATACGATGCCGGGATTTCAAATCGACATATGGATTACATTACAATGCAGATCTACAAGGATTCTCATGATACCGATAAAGTCTACTACCTTAGGCTGCTGAAGACATTCTCGCTATCTTAGTTTGCTATTTTCCAGTAATAAAATTAACTCGCAGAAGAAGGACATCAAATGAAAGAAGATAATCAGGAAGAGGCTGAATATTAAAATCTTCATAACAATGATAATTACGCCATTGAAGGTCACAAACAACTGCATTAGCAAGAACACGCGGAGGTTTATAACTCCTAGTAAATGAACAGTTTACAATTAGAAGAAGGTAAAAACAACATGAGCAATACCCATCAGCTTTAAGAAAGAGGTAACTAAGAGGAAAATAAAAAGGAAGCAGATGGTTAAGCTGATGATCTAGCAGAATACCAAGAAGATCCAGGTAAAGGTTTCGTTATGTTTTAATGAGATCATTATCTGGGAAATTAGATAATTTTTGTTATTTTGATGAATCTTTCACAGACATTGAGTTAAATTTGATTTTGTGTTTGAATAGATCAAAAAGAGGCATGAAGAGGTAAAGCAACTAGCCCAATCATCTAATCCAACAAATCAACTGATAGGATAGTTAATTGCTTCAAAGCTTATCACTGTTTGGATATTGTTGTTGTTTTTTAAACACAAAAAATATGAATATTTTTTATTTGAATCTAATTTTCAGAAAATGCATATTTTATCCTCTCAAAAAGCTCCAAAAGACCATTTTGATTATTTTTTATCTTATTTTCTTTTATATTTGATTTTCTTCATTTATTCTCTTGAAAATGAATCAATGCAAACTATCTTCAATAAAATACAATTTTTTAGTATTTTTAAAATATTAAGATACAAAGAATGATTAAAACAAAACACAAGCATACAAACTGCAGGAAACGATGTAAATATATCTTTCTCTTTCATCCTTGGAAATATACAAAGAGTATTTTTTCCTTTTTTGAGACTATTTTTTGTTATGTATCTTTTATCAATTATGTTCATTTTCTCTCAAACTCTCATGTTGAGGAGAATTCCGTTGCCGCCGTGTCCACCGCTGGAAGGCACAAATGTGATGTTGGGTGACTTTGAAAGAGTCTCTGCAATAGATTTAGCAGCTTCCAATCGCTTGATCTCAATTTAAGCTGAAAAAAAGATAATTATGTTAACAACAGTGAAAAGAAAAAGGTATTTGCCTGTGTTTATAATAAATATCTTTCTTACCTCCTCCGAAATCTTTAACAGCTTTGTTGATGAGCATTGCTGCTTCTGCTTCACCTTCAGATTTGATAATTTATGCTTCTTTCTCTTGCTCATCTCTCTCGACAATGTACCTCTGTCTTTCAACGTTTTGTTGGGCAACTTGCTTCTGTTCGATTGCGTAGGCATATTCCTTCATGAATCCTAAATGAATGAAAGCTACATCGTCTAGAATAATGTTAAATTCCTTAGCACTCTGGATCATCTATGATCTGATTTCAGCAGAAATACGTTCACGGGACCTCAGAATCTAATCAGCATCATATTGAGCTATCACACTCTTGAGTGTCTCCTTCCCAACGGATGGCAATATTCTCTCATCGTAATTTGCACCGAGCTTCAAGTAGATGTTTGGTAGTTGAGCTTCAACAGGTCGGTAGAGAAGTCTCAATGCAATATCAACAGTCTGCAAGTCCTTAGTACCAGTCTAAGAAGCGATTGTCTTAGGCTACAATCTCACTGCGAAGATAATCGGTTTCTAAGGAAGAAAAAATAATTATTACAAGAGAAAAAAACTTTCCAGCAACTCAACTGCACTTTTGGCCCATTAAACTGTTCATAATTATCCAAAAACCCTCCTTTGTTGTCGAAATGATTTACTTGGAAGAATGGAATATAGAAATGCATGCCCTCTCCATAGATGTTTTCTTTAATTCCCTGGAATGCTCTGTCGAACAAGAGTGCCTTTTCACCTGCATCTACAGTGTAGAAGAAACTGCTGAGGAACCCACCGCCAAGTGCAAGTGTACCACCTAGAGAAAGGAGCTTATTAGCGAAACTCATTTTGTTCTGTCTATGCCTTTTTTTATATCTATTACTTTGATTTTTTTATTTATTACTTGATTTATACAATATCCACCCAGAGAAACTTTCAATTAAAAAGAGAGAGAATCTCAGCATCTTTCTAGTCCATACTATCTTCTTTGATTTTTTTTTGAGGAAAGAAGTTTCTCGATTATTTAGTTCAAAGGAAGAGGAGAGGGGTTGTAAGTTCTTTGCAGTTTAACTAAAAAAATCAAGAATCTAATTTGCATCAAAAAAATAGGAAATAAATAAAAGGAATATTATTAATTTTCTACTGAAAAAAATAGATTAAACTGAGCTACATGTAGTGAAAACTATCTTACAGGAGCTTAAAACAAAGATAAATCTTTAAATTTGGTCATCTCAACTCACTTGAACTATTTAGGGAAGGATTAGTTGTTTAGATACTAGTCTACCTCATCGTTTTCCTAGTCTTATTTAAAAGAATCATAAGAGATTATTTCAAACCAATTGACTTCCTGTTACTAACCTGTATTCTCCTTTTCTTCGATTTCTTGGTGTATCTGATCGATTTAGCTAGGGAATTTCAACATTTCATACTCATATTACCCTTGCTAGAGCTGATTGTAGACTTTAAAGACCTTGAATTCGTTTTAGTCTTATGACTCAGGTTAAGGTCTTTCTCTTTATTAAAGGAGTAAACCTTCAGCTTAACCGTTCTCTTATTCTTCTTCAAGTTATTTTTCCGGTTTAATATTTTTTGGGCTGTGAGACGTGTTGAACTATTATCCTTCTTCTTGATTTTCAAGGGAAAACAGAAAATTAAAACCAAAGTCATCGTTTTTTTCATCAATTGAGAGTTCATTAATTTCTTTTTGTTGGAGATAATTTTCATGATTAAAAAACGAAGAACGTTGGAAAAATTAGTTGCTTTGGTCATCTGAAATGTTGGAATTCTGTGTGTTAGCTGCTGTCGTGTCATCTCTGGTAGCTTGCCCTGCCTCAGAGATATCAGAGGAGTATGTATGTTATTCTTACTTCTATTGATTCTTTTGATGTCTCACCTTGCAATCGAATCCTTTCGGTGCATTTTTATTTATTGCTGCGTTCATGAGTTGAGGAAAAAAGAACAAATACTCCTTTTAGTTTTTCCCTACGCTCTCTACAAAATACTAGCCACCAAGATATTCTTCTATGCAGAATTTCCTGAACTCCTTGCGATTATTCGTTTTGCCTTTCCATGCATTTCCCCAGAGAAGTTTTTTCAATCTCTTTTGGTTGAAGTTCTTTTTTCTCTTGCAATATTCGATAAAAGCTCTTTTCATGGGGGAGTTGGGTTCTTTGCGGAGCATCTTCAACAGATGATCTTTAATAGTCCGCGGGAGGTTCTAGAGGAATGTTTTATTTTTGTTTTCTTGTTCTTATTCTTATTCTTACTGGGTGCTTTTATTGGAAAGGCCCTCATTTGAATCAGCAGTTGAATGTGTTTGAGTTGAGGTCATGGTGGTTTAGACATTTTTCAAATCTTAGTTATCAAAGAAGAGATCAGAAAGATCTGATTGGTTCAGAGGAGAATGGCCAGAGGGATAACCTTCATTGTTGAAACTATTTGTTTCAGGAGGATTTGTGTGATATTCATCAGTTTTTTGACTTTGCAAAATAAAATTATCATATTGCTCCATGGATGAGTTTAGAATAGATCAACTGGTTGTTGGAATATTAGTTTTTTATTACTTTTATTCTTTTTTTATTGTGTTTTTATTTCAAATAATTGATGTATCTCCCTGAAAAATCAGCTTTTTCCTTTATGCACTAACTCCCATTCTCTCCTTCTCTGATCTTAGTTTTACAGTTGCTTCTTAGAAGATTAATAAATAGAAAGACTTTATGATACTTCTAATTGAAATTAGATTATTTCATTGGAGATTCGTTGGCTTTCCATATTATTTACTGGGTTAACAAGTTCAAAAACGAGGCAATTCAAACAAATAGATTGTTAAGAATGGCTGAGAATTGAAGATAGCAAAGAAATGAGAACAATTAATGATTTAACAAGTAATTAATCCTATTATAAATAGCAAAAGATCTCCAGAAATAGGGAAGAATAGAGAATAGTAACTATGTTTTTGATAACAACCTTTTAGGATGAAATTAAAAAATAATAATAAATTCTTTTATTAATCTAAACAGATTAGATTCATAGAAATGCCTTTTAGTGGATGGAGCACTTATCATTCAAATGAATTTCGTGATGGACTATTGCAATTCAGGATTATTTAAATCAATCCTTTAAAAATTACCTTGAAGGAATTTAACAAAATAGATCCTCTCAACTAATGGAGTTTGATTTGAAAGAGTTTAGCAGAAATGCAGTTAGTAATCATAGATGTAATATGGATTGCTAATAATCATACTCTTGGTAATCAGAAGGTCAAGATCAACTAATTGTATCATAGGATTTTGAAACAAAAAAGAAACTCAATCAATTGCACTAGAAACATCTTGAGTTCTCCTTCGAATATATCCTACTCATAATTTTGAATGTTCAAAGTGAAATCAAAAGGGGAGGGCGGGAATCATACTTTGTCTTTATTTTAGAATTTTTAATGAATTGAAAAATGTATTAATATGTTCTTTTCCATAAATTTATGTCTTGATAGGAAAACTGTAGCTAAAGCGAGAAATATTTAAACTTTCTAAAATGTTTTCTTATTGTAACTTTTTTGGAAAAAAATACTTGCCTTTTTACTTAAATCCCTAAAAAGCTGGATCCTGAAAATAAATCTACAGTTCTACCAAACATTTTTAAATTAAAAAGAACTAATTTAGAAGACTATGCATTCCTTTCTTTCCAAGTGTACCTTAATATATGTAGTACCTTTTACAGACATAATAGATTCAAGATTTGCTAAGTGCATCCTTGATTTAAATCCTAAACTCACACATTTTCAAGATGAAAGAGCTAAAAGAAAGTCAACACTCCAATTAAAGCTTTTATCTCTCAAATTGAGAATCATTTAAGAATTGTCTCAAGTGAAATATCTGATAATCTTTAAAAACAATTCAATAGTCTGTATAATTTTTCTCAAGAGCGGCAGAAAGTTCCTTAGAAATAATCACTCCATTTTTTATGAAGTTAGAATAACTTTATTTTTCTTTATTAGTGCTTTTAATCAATCAAGACAGCAAGATGATAAAAACCAAAATAATTTAGTAAACTTTCTGAAAGATGAAAGGGCAAAGTTTTTGTATCGCACAGTTTTTATGCTAGCAGATTGGGAATTGCCTCATAAATAGATAGAGATGCCTATCAAACTATTATCTATTGGTTCTTGCAGTCATTTTTTGTTGTCTTTAAAAATTTATTGCAATATTCAATATTTTTAAATCACCCTATTACATTTGAATTGTTGTGTGTTTTACCATATTTCCTTTTTCTTAATTCGACATGCTAGTTCTTTCTTTAAATCTGTTAAACCTGCAAATTGTTAGGGCAATACGACGAATATAATTGTCAGACTTTGTTTGTAAACTAAAAGTTGTAATTATACATATTGTCTGCTGCGCGCAAACTACTTTAGAAGTGAAGTTAATTTTATCAAATTATAGATCTAAATTTAACTTAAATCAATTAATTTCTTGATGAATCTTCTATTTCTTTTGAAGTGGTCATACTCCCAAAGACGTAAATCTAAATTTATTCAATTCTCGTGAATGCATCCGCTGTTTAAATTAGCTAAATGAAAAACAATTTCTTGTTTGAACATGACTTCAATAAATCTTTTAACCCATTGCAAATATTACAAATAGAAAAAGTCTTGGAGGATACTTGTATTTTTTCAATTTGTTTATCAAGAAAGATTTATAAAAGTTTGCGGCTTTTATAACTTATTTGAAAATACCACAAGGAATGAGTTAAGCTATTGAGATTCTCTTTGTAGTTTGCGTAATATTGAAGAATTTTTGTCTCTTCTATTTAATCGCCGAAAGATGTTTGGAGGGGGGCCAGATAAACTAATCCAACTCAAGAATGAATTGATAAATTTGGTTGGAAGAAAATAAAAGGGGGCTTAATTTAATCATCTGCATTTAAGCCAAAAAACTAGCCCATTTCACAGGAAAAAATTTAAAACACAAAAGATTAAAATTACTCTAAAAAAAAACTAAGATTCCCTTAATAATACATAGATGAAGGTATACACTGACATTTTCTCCGGTGAAGAGATCGTTTCTGACTCATTCAAGTTCGAGTACGTCTTCGACAAAGTTGGCGTTGAGATCAAGGCTACTTTCATCACCAAAAAAGAAGGTGAAGTCGATATTGGATGTGGTAACGCATTCGGAGGAAACGAAGATGACGCTGGTGATGCCGGTGAAGGCGAGAAAGTCCTCGACATCATCGATGCCTTCAAGTACAACGAGTCCGCTTTCACCAAGAAGGACTACACTACATACATCAAGGGCTACATGAAGAAGGTCAAGACTTATTTGGAGGAGAAGAACCCCGAGCGTGTCAAGGACTTCATTACTGGAGCTGGTGCCATGGTCAAGTTCATCCTCGAGAACTTCGAGGAGTTTACTTTCTACACTCCTGAATCATATGACACCGAGAACAACATGATCCTCTCTTACTACAAGGGCGAAGATGTTGCACCCACTTTCCTCTTCTTCATTGATGGACTCAAGGGAACAACTGTCTGAAGGACACCAACAAAGAACGAATAAATATTGTGTTTTATTTCTTATTTTTCTTATTCACAGAGAGACAAAAATGAATCATTGTACGTTTTTAGTTTTATTATTGTATTCATATGCTCATCCGTTGAAAGCAATCTAGCTCATACTCATTATCTTTTCATTGTTTAGGGGTTGTCAATAAACACTTTCAACTTGTACTTCTATACGACCTCCTGCGTATGCATATTAATGACCTTCAAATTCAAAGAAATCTATCATACTCAGAGGTATGAAGCATGATAGAAATCAAATTGAAATTTCAGACTAAAATGAAATAGATCAAGCTTTTTAATTATCTCTCTTAGTGTTTAACCATTAGTATCTAATTTATCTTTGTTTTGTACTATTAAATTGTGTTACCGATGATACCCTCCCCCTCTGAATAAGATTATCTTCATACTTAACAAAAAATCAAATAGGCGCAATAATAACAATACAAATAAAAAGCTCCAATAACAGTATGATACAAAATATTTAAAAACTTGATTTAGCTTCTTAAGAAATGATTTATTTTGTGAAAATGTGTGTGTGGATGTGCATAAGGAGAAAGTGAGAAAGCGAGATCGGAAACTTAAAAAATATTTTTGATAAGCAAACGAACAAAAGAAAGAATCCTTTCCTCTCCTTCAAAGTTAGGAAATCAATATTATTAAATAGAATTTTTTAAGGAAACCTAATTTTAAGTGCATATAGAAACATCTGTTTTGTAGTGAAAATACTCTCTTTTTAAAAATTCATCACCCTCAAAAACTCATGACCACAGCATTCCAGGATATTTAGGATCTTGCTGATGAAATATCTTAGCATACCAAACATTCTTGTTTCAGCAATTTTCTTATCATTGCTGATGTTCTACTACTCCTTTCAACTTAAAAACCTGAATACTCTGACTTGTAATTCAAAGGGAAGGGAGGTTTCGCTCTTGTGCTCAAAGCTGTCAAGACAAATTACAAGAAACCTGTTGCTCTCAAGATCAGAGAGTTCGATGAAGATGATAAGAAAGGAATCGAGTACATTCAAAGAGAATAAACCCTTCTCAAGGCATTCACATTCTGCAAGTACATCGTGCAAGTTAACCAATCATTCTATCTCACAAAGAAGAAAAAATCCAAAGATGTAGAAGTGTACTTCATCGAAGAAATGGAACTCTGCGATGAAGATTTAGGATAATATCTTCTAGGGTTCAAGAAAACAGGATAATCTATTGATAATGATGCAAAGATACTAATGGTGATCCAGATGCTGGATGCAATCAACACCCTTCATCAAAGAAATGTCATCCATCGAGATATCAAGCCACAGAACTTTTTAGTTTCGTAAAAGGACTAACCTCTACCAATACTCAAATTATGTGATCTTAGTTTCTCTTCTCAACTGGGTATCTTAAGCTCAAAGAGCTTCTTATCAGCTAAAGGAACGCCTGGATATCTAGCTCCTGAAGCTGAAAAGAATCAATCTCGCTATTAGTCTGATCTCTACTCATTAGGAATTGTTATCATAGAACTTGATAACACATCGTCATTTGATTTTAGCGCAATCAGCCTAAATGAGTTAGTTGAATTAAATCATGGATCAGTGTTCGAGAACCATAACATCAACAGAACATCTATTCTATACAAGCTAGCATGTGTGTTCTTACAACCTTAGTACTAAAATCGCTCAACTGCAAGCTAAGCTCTTTTCATGCTCTTGAAATAAATCAAAGATCTAAAGGGGCTGTAATTATTCTCAGTTGTAACACTGGATTAACTCTCATCTGGATCTAAATTTCTTCCTGTACAGTCGGAATATCAGGCTAGCATTGAAGCACTTGAGTCTCACAAGACATCCAATAAAAACATAGAAGAAGAAATCAATATTCTTATTGCAAAGTACAAAGAGAAATATTATTATTCTTTTCAAATCAATGAAGAGCAGATTTAATCTATTCTAAGGGTTCTGCTATCTTCAGGAGAATTCGATAATTGTGAATACTTAGGTGTAGGAGCAACAGGACTTGTCTTTGGGATCTATAATGTAAAACATAAGAGACACACAGTACTCAAGGTTAGCCATAGCAAGAACGAAAAGGACAGAGCTGAAAAACTAGCTGAATTTGACTTACTAAGAAAATGTCAAATGCCTTACATCATTAGATTCTATGGATATTAATTCCTCGAAGATGGTAAAGGAAACTATTTTATTGTTGAGGAGTATGAACGATGTTTATGCACTCTCAGTTAATTCTTGGAAGACTCATAAGAACTCGGAAATGTTCTCTCCGATAAATAGAAAATGAGTATGGCAATTCAAATTATAGATTCCGTAAATTACTTACATGAGCAGTCCATTATTCATCGTGATATCAAGCTGGATAATTATTTAGTTTAAATGAATGATGGAGGAGGAGACATTACAGTGAAATTATCTGATTTTGGTTAATCTGCTTAATTTTAAGAAGATTGGTTTACAGAAGACGAGAAGGAATTGATTGGGTGTGAATTATTGCCACCATATAATTGCCTAATTAATTCTTAGAAAGTAGGGTCACTGCCTTTCTATGCGCCTGAGAGATACCGTAAAACTACACTGACAACAAAACAGACTGATGTGTTTTCAGTTGGACTTTGCATTGCAATTCTAGATAATAATATGAGTTTTACAGAGAGGTATCTATGCAATAATTATCAAATCTTTATGGATAAGTTCGACAATCCTTTTAAGAATTGTGAAGATAAGATCAACAAAACTAGTCCCTTATTTCCCTTGATTGTAAGCTTGCTCGAATATTCGCCAATAAAAAGGAGTTAGCTTAGAAGTGCTATATCTAAAACAAGTGAGCTTGTTCCAAAGTATTCCATAGCGACTACATTTCCTTGCAGTGTTAAGGCACCTATGCATCCGAACTATTTGAGCATTGATCGGATACCGAAAGAATAATATGAAATATTCTTAAAATAAATAACAATAATGAATAATCTGTCTAACTTGAATCTTAATATGGAAAATAACAACTTAAGTGCTGCTGGTACTGAATATTTCTTCAAGGCTTTGACAACATTGAAAAATCTGTAAAATCTAAATTTGAATCTTTGGGATAACAATCTTAATGTTGAATATCTCTCAAACGCTTTAAAAACACTGACTAATCTGTCTAATCTGAATTTAAATCTTTGGAATAATAAACTAAGTGCAGCTGGTACTGAATAGCTCTCAAAGGCTATAATTGCACTGACTAATCTGTAAAGTCTCCGTTTGAATCTTGCAAATAATAACCTTAGTGCTGCTGGTACTAAATATCTCTCGATTGCTTTGTCAACATTAACTAATCTGTCAAGCCTCCATTTAGATCTTAGAGAAAACTACCTACATGTTGATTATCTCTCGAATGCTTTGACTACACTGACTAACTTATCCAGCCTGAATTTAGATCTCCGAAGAAACAACCTAAGTGATACTAGTGCTAAATATCTCTCAAATGCGTTGTCAACATTGATTAATTTGTCAAACCTTAATCTGAATCTTGCAGGGAATTTCAACCTAAATTCAACTGGTGTTGAACAATTCTTGAAGAATTTGACAACATTGACTAATCTATCCAACCTCAATTTGAATTTTAGGTATAACCGCCTAAGTGATGCTGGTACTGATTATCTCTCGAAAATTTTAGCAACATTGACTAATCTGTCAAGCCTGAATTTGGATATTGGAAGTAGCAACATAAATGATGTTGGTGCTGAAAAGCTCTTTAAGATTTTGATAACACTAACTAATCTGGCAAGTCTTAATTTGAATCTTGAGAAAAATAACCTGAGAGATGTTGAATATCTCTCGAAGGCTTTGATAACATTGAGTAACCTGTCAAGCCTCAATTTGTGTTTATAAGATAACAGCTTGAGCGATGCTGATGTTGAATATCTCTAGTAGGGTTTGAAAACACAGACTAATCTATCAAACCTCTACCTGAATCTTAAGAATAACAGATTTAGTACTATTGGTGCTGAACATCTCTCTAAGGGTTTAACAACATTAACTAATTTGTTAAACCTTAATTTGAATCTAGGGATTAGCAACCTAGGTGTTGATGGTGCTCAATATTTCTCGAAGATTTTCATAGCAAAAACTTTTCTGTTAAGCCTCAATTTGGATCTTGGAAGTAGCAAACTAAGTGATGCAGGTGCTGAACATCTCTCGAAGGGTTTGATAACATTGACAAACCTGACGAATCTTAATTTGAATATCGAGGATAACAACCTAAGCGATACTGGTGTTGAACATCTCTCAAAGGCTTTGACAACACTGACTAATCTATCAAGCCTCCATTTGAACCTTATGGATAACAAACTGAGTGATGCTGGTGCTGAGTATGTCACTAAAGGTTTGACAGCATTGACTAATCTATCAAATCTCAATCTGAATTTTGGGAAAAATAACCTAAGTGCCATTGGTGCTGAACATCTCTCTAAGGCTTTAACAACAACACTGACTAATATCTCTAGCGTCAATTTGTATTTTTTGCATAACAACCTAGGTGATGCTGGTGTTGAATATCTATCGAAAGCTTTTACTTCACTGACTAATCTGTCAAGCCTATATTTGAATCTTTGGAATAATAACCTGAGTGATAGTGGTGCTGAATATCTCTCGAAAGCTTTGATAACACTGACTAATCTATCAAACCTCAATCTAAATCTTGGGTAAAATTACAACCTAAGTGATATTGGTAAGGAATATCTCTTGAAGACTTTCAAGTCCCTGACTAATCTTAAACATTTATCTTTATTGAAGTGATAATATGGTATTCTTAAGACATTTCATTTAAATATTATAAAATGTCCATATTTAAAGGAAAAAAAATACAAAAAATAAAGGCATTTAATAGATTTAATTATTTTTACTATTTCTTCTACTTATTTATATTTACCTATTGTATTTCCACATTTAAGATAAGTTAGAAAGTGAATATTAATTAGTTTTCAGAAAAAAGATGAATAAATAAGCTTTACAGCATGTATTAAAGAAACAATTTAAAGATTATACTGTAAAAAGCTTATTTTATGTTAAAATAACTTAAGGGATCTTGTTAAAATTGACCTCCTTTATCAGTAATTATTTTTTAACCAAGCATTCAAAATGAATTAATTTGAAACATGTACCTCTCTCTCTTATGCTGAACAAACTTTTCTTAAATTTTATGATGGATGCAGTTTTTTTTTTGCCTATCTATTAGTTTATCTCCCGCATAAAAGTAAATGAATGTCAAAGCGATTTATAAAAACACAAAACAGTCATTCATTTTAGATGATAAAGAGATTATTATTCCAAATACATCATTCTCTCTCTCTCTGAAGTCCAAGCATGATTTCTTTATTTAATTCATAAAAAATCACCCTAAACAGTTTTACCACTGGTATCCTACCTACTCTCAATACCCATTGCTGGTTGAAAACGTTAAATTCAGTGTCTTCATCTCCGTAACTGGCCACTATGTGAAGAACTCACTCGAGTTCTCCTTGTAAAATGGGAAAACATGATCCTAAACTTTGAAGATGATTTCTTTGTACTGTTGAGCTTTCGATTCATCAAGGACAAAAGGGAGAGTCTCTACTTATGTAATACTCTCATTTAATCTCATTTTCTGTAAGGATTCCAGCTTTCCTTAGAGCTAATTCACTTCTTCCTCACTCAGGATATAGTCATACTCTTGATTACTTTCATCATCATCACCATCTTCAATCATCTAGATTTTACCATCACTACTAAGGTTTATATCTTTAATATCACCACCATCTCCATTATTTTCCTCTAAACCAGTGCTTTTCCTAGATCTCCTCATTGACTTCATGAGAATCCTTTTAATAATAATTTCACTTGCTACTCTGGTATTTTCTTATTTAGCCATCTCTGCTTGGAGTAGATTGGCTTGATCATTCCAATTTTATTTTGCTCGAGCAAGTCCAGCTTCTATTTCCTTCTTGCGTTACTCTTTCTTCTTCTTGACCTTAAAACCAAACAAAATTTAATTAATCCCCCTTTTTACCTACAAACCACATTCAAATATCATTTTTTTTAGCATACTTCTTCAACCGATGCTTGCAGTAGCGCTATTTGTTTGTGAACTGTGACATTATTCCTTGATAACTAATCAACTGTGTGGTTGATATCCCAAGACAGGAAACTATTGCTTTCTTCGATTTGCTTGAGTTTCTAGATTAGATTCTGCTATGTTTAATAAACTTCTTCTGGATTCAGCATACTATCTATGTCTTCGATGGTTTTTTCCATTTTTTGTACATTGATCTCCATTTATTGGAGTTCTTCTTTGATAGTGCCTTCTTGGAGACTCATTTATTTCACGAGCGAAAAATGATCAGTATTCGATTATTGTCTCTCAAGTTGTTTCTGGAGCTGCATTAAGTCACTACGATGTGTCCTATTCTTCTGTCTTGAGAACTCTAATCTGCGATCTTTTAAGCAAGCTTAGATCTACTCTCGGATCAGGCCACTGAAAATATCAAAAAAATCAAACTTAGGAAAAATAAAGAATAATTTATTTTAGATTTTTTTCATTTTTTTTATGATCATCGAAGGTGTTTTTAGGATTACTCAAACATATTATAGCTGGACTTAAGAAAGCACAGTGTCTTAGAGTCTTCTGCAGCCTTAAGTAGATGAATTCCTTCTGGGTCTTTGATTTAATTAGATGACACATCAATTTCATAAATCTAACTGCTGCGTAGGATCATTTTCTTCAGTAGTTCCCCACTTTGTATGCCACATTACGAAGCACGGAAACTCAAGACATTCTTCAATCCACTTTGATTTAGATACTACATCCCTTTATCACCTAGAAAATTCTTAGACACATCGATTTTTACTAAAGTCTTATTCACATTGAGTCCTTTCGATAAACTAAAGAGAAAATCATAAGCAAGACCACAATTGCTGACACTTAAATCTTCTAAAGCTTAGTTCTCAGCTAGGAAGTCCCTTAAACGGTCACCGATGGGGGTATGAATCTAATTTGAGTCCATGTTTAGGACAACCAAGGATTTGTTTTTGCGGATTTTATCAAAGAGTTCAATGATACCCTTGCTGTCTATGGAATTATTAGAAACAACGAGTTTATTGAGTTTAGAGTTTGGGTTCATTTAGATGCCTTAACAAAGAAATTTAAGCCCATCAGAATGCAAATTGATGTTTACAGCGATGAGCTCCTGCAATAAACACCTAGAATTCTTTATCCAATTTCCTATGAACTACCCAGATTAGCTACCAAGTTAGTCATTTCCACTGATATTTAAGTATAACAACGAATGACAGCGTTTTAACCCTTCTATGAGTTACTCAAAGCCTACATATTTTTGAGAAAAACAAAGAAATTTACAGGAAAAACAGTTCAAAACAAAAAAATTAAACAATACCTTTGATGTTAATTTGCGAATCACTGATATCAAGGAACGTAAGGGTGCGTGAAAGAGGCAGCTTCTAAACAAATATCTAGCAAGCAGCTTATCCAATAATGCTTTTAGCAATATTCAGCGAATAAAGAGCAGTGTTTTTGAGAACACTGGATAGGAAAGAAGTTGTGACAGTAGACGTCATCCTCGTACTGGAGAAGTCAATTATTGGAATATTAGTGCAATTTTCTAATTCTTATGCGACCATTAGAACGCCTTCTTCTGATAATCTATTGTTTTTCAGAATCAATGAACCAAATTACTCATACCATTCTTCCTCTTCAGCAACGTCGTCTGTGTTTTGATCTTTCAAAGGTGACTACTTCTACTGAGAGCTAGGAAAAATTCTATTAATGCTATTACTCTTATGATAATTATTGGTATTTTTGTGAGTATTTGTTATTTTGTCTTTCCCTTCTTTATCTCCTTCTTATTCTGTATGGTTCCTATTCTTTTATAAGATTTTAACAATAACTGCAGCACTTTGCAAACCAAGATTCCAATTCTCAAACTACAAGCACCGATTAGTTGTCCGATATTTGAGCCCTCGTAAAAATGAATTGTAGAACCGATGATCTGGAGGTAGGCCAACATCGGCGTACTTAGCAACAAATAATTTCTGGATGTTTATCTAGGAAATATTACTCACTTGGTCTTCTAACTGATACAGAAACTGTTATTACTGTTATTGTTTATTAAGTTTTTCCTTATCAATAACTGCATCCTTATCGTTTGTTGAAGATCCATTTAAATATTGAATATCTATGCCTTATGCTAGTTAGTGTCCTCTTAACAATACTTTAAGCTCTGAATCAGTTAATAACCAGCTTGGTTTGACATATTTAGATTGTGGGAGTTTTAGTTCTTCTGTCTTCGACATCTATTATCTTGGGGGAGGAGGGGTGTAAAACAAAGCGAGATTGAAATAATTTTAATAAAGGTTTTATAAAAGAGAAACAGCTGTGATTTTAAGCTGAGGAAACTATCGAAAATGAAGTTAGTAAAGCAGCATTCTTTTTGTAGCCATTATGAGAAAATTATCAGACATCAGCTTCAAATGAATGGGAAAGTTAACTGGGATTCTATGGAAACTCACATATAAACCAATATTTCAGTCATTAAACGCTTTAGATCACTACTTTTAACTTAAAAGAAATTAAAAAAATATGGGAAAAGATTACAAAAAAGTGATGTAATTTCACTTACAATTCCCATACTTCTTAGTCTAAAAATTATCTAAATTAAACTCCCTGATATTTGCCATGAAAACAGTCTTTTTTTGGGGGAGAGTTCCACCTTCTTTAAACAATAGAAAAACACAGAAAAAACATGATCAGAACTCACATTGATATTTCTACCATCACATTTCCCTCTTAAAGTCATCTTAAAAAACCAGAATAAAATATTAACTTATTCATGCCAGTATCTTCCTCTAAATTTTTTAGATTCCTCTCAATAATCTACATCTTCAGCATTAGCAGGGTTTCTTTTCCTCTTAGTTATTATCTGCCTTGAGTTATTTGCCGCCATTATTGTTGCTATTAAGATTCCGAGCTTTATCAGATTCTTGATTTGCTTTCATAATCTCAATCTTCTCAGCTAATTTGTCAAACATTTCCTATTTTTGTTGTTGTTAAAATAATCAATCTTAAGCACACACTGTATGACAATTGATATGAATAAGTCATCTAATAATACCTTGATTCCACTATTCTCTTTGGCACTTGTCAAAGCAAACAGAGCTTTCACCTCCTTTTTGCATAGACCAAAAAATAATAAATAAAGTCTTTTAAGTATTTTTTTTGAAACTTTTAATCTTATTAGCTGAGCTTATTATGTTCGCCATCATTAATTTCTTACCTTGGCATACTCTTCAGCTTCTACTGCTTCCACCTCGATTCTGTCTGTTAGATCACATTTGTTTCCAACTATTGCTAAGACTAAACACGTATCCAATATAAAAATACAATAAGACACAGCAATCCAAAAGTGCTAACTTAAACTAAATGCTTACTGATGTTATCAGGTCCTTGCTTCTGGAGCTCAGATACCCAAGTCTTGAGGACTGCAAATGAAGCCATAGAAGTCACATCGTACACTATGATTCCAATACGAGAGTCTGCAAATAAAAATACAGGATATTTTGTTTAAACTAGACATAAGCCAACAACCTTAAGATCATCCCCAGTTTATCTCTAGCAGCGCCCATCATCAATTATCGATTTATATTAACTCTTCTAACTCATAATGCCCAAAATCTTGTTGTTTATTGCATACCCCTGTAGTAAAGTGGCGCTAGTGATTTATATTTCTCCTATCCCGCTGTGTCCCAAATCTGAAATTTATACGATTGCATGCTTGTTTTGATCATCTTCGACATGAAAGCAGCTCCCATTGTCGTTGGCTGCGTTGTAGAGAACTCATCCTTCACGAAACGCATCATAATGCTGCTCTTCCCAACACCTAGGAAAGGTATTTTCGCAATTAAATAAGGTTTGAAAAATCAACATTTTTTCTAATATTTGGAGTTGAATTAACAAAGATGAGTTTAAAAAAATGGAGTAATCTGTTACCTGAATTGCCAAGAATGACAACCTTAACCTCTTCAGCATACATTCTCTGCTTTATGTTTGTTTTTTCTTCTTTGAAGGGATGTGAAAAGAGGATTTAAATCTGCGAAAGCTAGTAGACTTTACTGCTTTTCTTTCTTTGAAAATATTATTCTTGGGCTGAGAGTATCTATTTCCCTTGAGATTAAGCAGTATTTCTTTGCGATAATGAATCTAATACCCCTGTGTAAATGATTTTAATGTTATTCTCTGCTGCGAGATTCTTTTCCTGTTCCTTTTTTTGTTTTTGTGTATGTTGGCTTTGAAAAAAAAAAATTGAAAATCTCTGTTCTTCTCTAATTAATTAATAGTTTCTAAGCTATTCTCCCCTTTTTGCGCTTTAATTTCAATCTGAATCTCACCCGAATTATTTAGATAATTTTTGTGTCATTCCAACCTTCCCCCCTTATCAGAAAGATAAGCATACGATTTTCTTCATTTATCATAAATAAAGAGAAGAATAGGTGCAAGAAGCAAGAAAAGTATCGAGATTGAACGGAAATAGAGTTGAATAGAAAGATAAAATAGAATAGAATCACCAAGGATATTTTTTGAAATGTTAATTTTATTAAGCTAATCATGAAGGTTGCTATTCAAGTGCTGTAGTGATTATCTATTAGAGGGTAAATGAGACTTTAGAGCATTAATGGGTTATGCTTTTTTTGTGTAATCAAAAGAAAAAGGGAAAGAGAAGGATAATTTTTCTAATTAAGGGATCCTACATAGATAGACTCTTTTTTATTTGCTCTTAGGGGGGGGGGGGGGGGGGGGTATGCTG
>Ga0302271_10000521_pt1 | contig 37713 bp, 30 predicted proteins | sample III_Bog_N1_1_FD_198767 | JGI IMG/M metagenome (GOLD analysis project Ga0302271, IMG submission 198767) | Peat permafrost microbial communities from Stordalen Mire near Abisko, Sweden - III_Bog_N1_1 | ecosystem: Environmental > Terrestrial > Soil > Wetlands > Peat | place: Sweden: Abisko... | reverse complement strand
CCAACCCCAACCCCAACCCCAACCCCAACCCCAACCCCAAATATTTAACAATTTAATTATGATAAAAAATCAAAGAAAAACATTCCCAAATAAATAATGAAAATAAATAAAAAATAAACAAGGTTCTCAGCATTCAAAACAACTAAGAAGTTAGGTTTGATAATTAGTTTGTGAAATTCCCTTTTCTTTTTTTGTGCATTCAAAAAGATTAATTTCATTGAGATTTGAGATTGTCACTGAAGAATTCCATAATATACTATGAGAAATCTACATTTAAAATAAATTTATTTAATTTGGAGAAATTCATTTGAAAGCAAACAGCTAGCTTCTAATTATGAAGCTAACACAATCTCAACAAACAAATACTCGTAATTTTCAATAAATAACATTATTTAGTTAATCCTAACTAATCAAGGATCAACAAAATTCCATCAATTTAAACCACTAAGCACATCAAAATCTTCATTTTCATCTTCTTCTCCTTGCTATCCTTGATACTAACTTTATCTTTAGTTATTGTCTTAGTACTCATCACTGTCATTCTAATCCATCATCGGCACAATCCCCATAGCTTCTGGTGCAGATTATTTTGTTTTCATTTGTTTCATGATATCTTCTGCTTTCATCTTCTGCAACTAAACTCGCCTTCCTTCCATATCGTTTTCATCCGGCTCTTCGTCTTCATCGCTAGAATCCAAGAAATTCTTTTTCTTTTTGCTCTTCAACTCCTCCTTTTCTTTTTCCTGTAAGAAATCAAAAAAAATACCATGATTATTTACACACAATCAAAAAAACAAATTTTCTATTAAAAATCAGTACATCCATCCATTTCTGTTTGTATGCCAGTTTGTCTCTCCTTTGCTGTTCATCAATTAGATTCTAGAGTGGATTATCAAATGGCTCTTTCCCTCTGTTGACAATTGCCGGATCGACATTGTAAGGTGATTAATAGAACCTTGAGTTCTTCATAATTGATCTGGAATATTAAAAATAACCATTTGTTAATAAAAAAACTTTCCTGTTTCTTTCCCTTACACATGTTAAGTGTAATATGTTTCAAATGCTATTTTCTTCCCTTCAGAGTAAATCACATCTACAATCTGATCCCAGTTCTCTTTCTCGAAGATGAACTCCCTTAAACACTTCAGCATAATAGCCATATTCACAAATATTTCCATTCTGTTCTTGACGATCTTCATGAATATCTGATCCCAACAGTACAGAGTGATTTACATATTCAAGAATGCAAACCCCAATGAATGTATGAATCTCTTGACGATCAGCACTAGCAAAGTTCGGGATTGTGGGACGTCTAAGTTCAACACACTGTTGATTTTATTAGCTAGATCCTCATCGACAATAGCTAGGGTGTTCATAATGGAATCTGTCATTTCAGCATCATATTTTTCGTCATGTTTCACGAGTAAATCCACCAAAGGATCGAAGAACTAGACGACACTTTAGATAGAAAAAAAATAGCCAATTAAGTCAACGGGAATCTTCTGGAGATGCTTAGCTTCCCCGTAGACAGTCTAATATGGGAGAAATGCAAAGAAAAAGGAACATTCAAAGAAAAGAAAGAGTTTTATTTGATTCGTACCATCAGCGGGATGCACAGTAGAAAAAGATAATCAGATAGAATCCTATCTTTTTTGACTTCATAATAAGAGAGAATTGTCTTCATGCAGAAAATCATCCCTCCATCGAAGTCAGATGGCTTACACATTTGATGCACGAACTCATCGGTGTCTTTAATGATCGTCACGTCGAACTTCGATATTGTGATCAACCTGTTCTCCTTGAGACGCTCTGAATACCCAGTTGCTTCAGGAATATTTTCAAGTGCAAACCGCCAGACAACTTATCGTAGATCGTTTGGCAAGAGTCGGTAAGCTAATAGATCGAAGCAATCTCTATTGCCTTTGTTACGTACCAACAAGTTTTGCAAAAGACTCATGATTACATTCCATTTGTTGTCTTTCTGTGAGGGAGAAAACCAGTGAATTTCAAAGAAGAAATGGAACAAAAGATCTTACTATTTATCTGCGGATATCCTCGAGTCGCATATTCATGACTTAGCGAACTTTTGATTTCAAGTCTTCGCCTTCTTCTTCCTTATCGAAGATGCGGGAAATCTGTTTATTTGGGATATCACGAAAAAGTGGTAAGAAACCATAACAGAAAAGCTTAGAAATGTAATACATCTCTGTAAACTGATTCTATTTGTTGAGGATTGAGATCCTTCAGTAGATTGCCTCTTGAAGAAATCAAAAGAATAATGGAAATTTTTACAATCATTTATCATAGTTTTTGAATCAAGTCAAGCTCAAAATGTAAATTTACTCTGAGTCTTTCGCGAATCTGGAGGCAGCACGCTTGAAAGACTATTCGAGAACTTTGAACTCTTATCCTTGTTTGACTTGCTGTTCTATCTCAAAAATGAACTTCCCTATGAATCCAGAATCGTATTTCAAAGGCTGGTTTTAGTAGGCGTAAGAAATATCAGCTGCAGATGCACTCTATCCGATAGTATCCTTAAAGTTATACCTCGACATCGACTCTTATTAACTTTTCCTTAGGGATTCTACTCCTGCTGCTCCGCTGCTAGCTTAGAGATTACTTTGAGTTCCATAACCTTGGAGTCCACGATTACGAGCATCAGAGCGGTTGTCCATTTCAGAGCAAATATTTGGTGAAATCAAAAGGTTAATTTACCAAAATAATACTTGTCTGATTAGCGATTGTTCTTTTCACTGATTGATTAATTTATTGATCTCATAGCAAATAGAATCAATTCATTATTTTCAGCATAATTATCCTTTTCTTTTTCAAAAACAAAACCCCACAGTGAGTGAATCACTAATTCCAACAAAATTCCTCTCAAGGTTTAGACAAATATCTGCAAATTGAAAAAATAAAACAAACAAACTAAACCAATCTTTTTTTAATTCCTTTACCTGCTGGCAACCACTGCAAAAATTCAATAAAAGATTAGTCTAAAAATTCTTTGATTTATTTTTCTATGCGGTAACTCGAGTAATATCAGCATTTACTCAGCTAGCAGTAAGCTAATGACGAATGCTTTCCTATTCCACCTGACCAAAATTCCTTGAAAGAGTTTGATGTCTCGACTTATGGAGAACTTGCTGGAGGCTACATTATCGTCTGCGTCTGCTTGATAGCAATAATATTTCAACTGAGACTGCTCAAACAAACATACAATTGCCTCCGCAACACGAACAGGAACATTTATTATTTACTTCTTGTGTAATCAGCAAGCCTTCTAACAATTCTAGGTATGTCCAAAAAAGCTGATTTTACTTTCAACCTGATTATTAATCATATTATGTTTCTATTTTCTACTTTCTTTCTAGTCGAGCTGTCATCTTTTCTTCTGATCACATCTTTCTTCTTCGAAGTCAACGACAACCCTCTAAATTACACAGAAGATACATACTCCTCCAGCAATATTTTGGGAATCACTAAAGCCTATAACTTTTTGTAATAGCTAGGAGTCGCTTTCTACATACTCACTTTTTATCTGGCACTTAAAAAATGGTAGAAATGATGAAAATTGAGAAGACAAAGAATTAATATTTGAGCTCTTATGATTGATTGTTTATTTTCTAGGTTGGAGATTCTGAAGATCACCATGAAAATGAACAATGGATGGTTTAGAGTTGCATAGGTTATGACTCATAGCATATTTTCAGCTGCATTCATACTGCTCATTATCGATACGGTCTTTTTGCTAAGCAACAGCTATGCAAATATTGAGTACATAATCATCAATCGAAATTCATGCATAATTACCAGATAGTTTTTCTTCATTATTTTCTAATTGTGTTCTTGTTTGTTTCTCCTCTAATGCAGTTAATATCTGGTATCTGCTGCAATCATCACCACTGGTGTCTTTACTAGCTTGTTTGTTTGGCATCTCAACTCGAAAATCGAACTCATCTACGAAATCGACTACCAATTCAAGAGAAAAGTATGCTTGCCTTTTTAGCAGTAAATAACTTGACTTTCTCTTTTTCTCCAAATCTTTAAAATAAAATAGCTTCGGTTGTAGCTCTGGGTGATCATCATCAGTAGTCCAATTCGATGTGCTTTTGATATTTTATAAACAACCATGACCTCTCTGAAATGCTTTAGCTTTCAAGGTGACTAAGGCAGTCTCCAAAACATCAAACCCGCATGGTATGAGGGGGATTGCTACAAATGTTTGTTAATTGTTGATTTAATTATTCTTTTACTAAAACAGGGCGTATCTTTTGCCAATCACAGTCATAATTAACAACTGCGCAGTCATCCCTTTTTCGATGCTCTTCTCGCCAAGCAAAAAGTTCAGACAAAACAACAAAGACCAATACAGTTGTAAGCAATTTGTTTAAAATCATTTTGAAGAAACATTTTGATTACTTTTCAATAATATTTGAAGCCCTCACGGAAGATGGATGAGAAAGAAGCATAACATGTCTTAAAACAAATAAGCTTTTCTTTGATTTCAGTTCCGAAAGCTCTAACTGAAATACACAATATCGAGCGTATCACATAAGAAACAACCTTTATCAGAAAAATTTTTCTCTCCCTCATTCTTTTTCTCCCATTTCTTTCAAAAAACAATAATTCAGTAACAAATACTTAGGAATATTCATTTGTAAAATTAACACTATTATGTAATTTGACTAATATTATCAAATAAATACAGAAAAACAATTTATGGAAATTGAGTTCTATATTGTTAAAACACAAAACACACAGATTTCAGCAGCTAAATGCCTTTCAAAGCATTCTTTTCTGTATTTTTCCTTTTCAGAGTCTGGAGATTCTTCTCTGAAGTTCACTGAATAAGTTCTTCCCTTACTCAAGCAATTGCATGTTGTTCCTTAGTTTAGCAGCCAGCAGAATTAAAGTTACAGAAAGAATTGCTTTCACAGCTATCGATTATGCGAAATTCGTGGTTGCAAAAAGAGTCCGAAGCACTGTTTATTTCGTTCCTGTGTAAGGTGGGTATCTAGCTGAGAATGGAAAGGAGTTAATAGGGGCTTTCACAAAATACGGTTTGAGATGAGAGCATGCTTCAAACCCTTAGATGCCATGGTATTTTCCATTTCCACTGTTACCAACTCCTCCGAAAGGAAAATTAGGGTTAGTAAGTTAGAAAAGAGCTTCATTAACGACATACGCACCGGAGGAAGTGCTTTCTCCAATTTTATTTTTGTTTTTGCTACCAAAGTAGTAAAGTGCTAAGGGGTTCGGTCTTTCATTGATGAATCCAATGACTTAATCGATTGATTCGAACTCTAAAATAGGTAGAATTGGCCCGAATATTTCTTCTTTCATGATTCTAGACTCAAGTGAGGGAGAGTCAATAATTGTTGGAGCCACATATCTGTCGGAAATATCATATTTTCCTCCAACAACAACTGTACCTTTGTGATTTTCAGGATCCAACATATCAGCTAGACGCTTGACTCCAGCTTCGTTGACAATACGACTGTAGTCCTGTGATTTCTGTGGGTCAGTTCCGTAGAATTATTCTACTTTTTCCTTGAGTTTCTAGATGAAATTCTTCTTAATTGACTTATGAACGAAGACATAGTCACAAGCAATGCAAGTCTAACCATTGTTAAGGAATCTGCCTTAAGCAACTCGGAGGGCTGCATTTTCCATGTATGCATCCGAATCGACAATCGTAGGGCTTTTACCACCTAGTTCTAATAGACAAGGAACGAGATTATCAGCTGCTGCCTTTGCCACCAATCTGCCCTAAAAAAGATAATTAAAACATGAACAAAACTGAAAAAACTGTGCTTGTTTTGTGTGCTGTTTAAGATCAAATTCTCTTGAAAAAAGTAATAATCATACCTTCTCTGGGCTTCCAGTGAAGATAATGAGTCCCCAAGGAAGTGTGGTGATTTTCTTGGACACCTCAATCTATCCTTCAATGCATCTGTAGCAGGATTAATCAAGATACTTCGAAATCAGTTGAGTTAACACTTTTGAAGTGTTGGGTGCTATTTCTGAAGGCTTCAAGACAACACAGTTTCCAGCTGCAATAGCCTAAGCTAAAGGTGGGATAGCTGTGTAAAGAGGGTAGTTCCATGCACTCATAACTAACGCTAGTCCATATGGCTCTGGCTTAACATATGAAAATGCAGGGCCTGACATAATAGTTGTTTCCAGTGACCTAGCTTTTGCCCATTTATTCATGTTTGAAATGGAATCTTCTATCTCCGTGACAGTGATCTTATAACTTGTCAGGAATGAAGTAAACTCTGAGCATCCAAGATCTTCCTCAAGTGCTTTATGGAATGTTTACTCTAATTCTTACAGTCCTCTCAGAAGATTCTTCAGTTGCTATTTACGGAAGCTCAATGGCTTGGTTTTCTAAGACCTGAAGGTTTTCTTTAGCTCCTCGAAGACTGGCTCAATGACGAGTGGATCATCAGGGATTTGAATTGTTTATTTTTAAGACATTTTCTTTATGCTTTTTTTTGAGTTTTTTTTTTGACAAAAAGATAGTTTTTTATTTGTTTTAGATGTTTCAGAGTTTACGTAGTTTCTGTGTGTGTGTCGATCTCGTTTATATGTCACTCATTGGGTTAATAAAATTTGATTACAATCAACTAATTTTTATTAAAAAAAAAAGTATCTTTCCGCTGTAATCAATTTCAAATATCCATTAAGGTTTTTACCTTGGACTTTCTTCTATCAGCTGGATCTTTCTGACTTACCTTTTTCTTTCTGATCAACATAACCATCAAGCTCTGGTAGCTCAGTTGGTTAGAGCGTGGGTCTAATAAGCCCAAGGTCGAGGGTTCAATCCCCTCCCGGAGCAGTTTTTTTCTTCTTCAATGAAATACAACATATTTATTCTAAAAATGAGGATTTTTAAGGATTATTTTAAGCTTTTTTAGAAATTCTTTTTGAAGAAGCAGCCAAAATTAAAAAAATCTGAGAGCATTATGAATAGAATTTTATTGTTTATCTTAAAAATGACTTAAACTATTGCTCTTTTAATGGCTTAGGAGTAGACGATTTAAGGGAAGGAATTTTTAGCAGACCAAAGGAAACTGAGAGGATTTATGTTATTTGATTTTGGAGGCAGAAACAACAACAGAAACGAAAACATATTAATAAATATTTCTATTGAGAAAGAGAATCTAATACAATTTCTTAGAAATAATTAAAATTAAAGCTAAAAAGGAAGAAAGGGCAACCTTAATAAAAAGTGCAGTTTCACACCAACTTAGCTAAATCGACACATTTTGGAATATGGAGAACATCAAGGAGTACTGCTCTAGATTCAGTGGAATCACTAGAGTGTTTAAAACAGTGCAAGCTGCTACTCTTCTGAAACAACCTTTCATCGTGCAAGGATTTGAGTTAGCTCTTGAATTTGCGCAGTAAGATAATATCTTAAAAATCTATCGCTACGTTGAAAGCACAGCACTGGACTGGAAGGTTTCAGGTCTCAAGATAGATAAGGACACTGCTACTGCTTAGTTTAAGGCTTACTAAGCTTAAGCTGATAATCTAGAGAAAGACATTCTGAACTATAAAAACCAATAAAATAAGCTATCTACTGGGCTTTCATACATTGAATTAGGTAAGCCACAGAAATAAGGCTAAAAAAAGATATTGTTTTTATTGTCCGAAATACGACTTTTCCTGATAATTATAGAGAAAGATTTTTCTGTTTCTTTCACAAGGTAACTTATATCTGAAGGCTGGAGACGTGACAGAAGCATTCCGATCATACGAAAGAGTCTTCAACTATTACGAATCAGGGTAGATGAGAACATTTGGATTTTAATAACTTGGGGGGTTGTTTTGGGATGGAATTTAAAGAAGTTATGCAAAAAATAACAACTTTTTTTGTTTGTGTTATGTCAGAGATCCATTTACCTACTATCTCCAATGGTGTGCGACAATGCTCATCGAAAGACGATACGATCAACTACGATCAATAGCACCCAAAGAGGCAATTCCAATTGATAAAAAAAGAAGAGAACAATACACTACTCTTCAAATATTCTAAGCCCTTCGCTGCCTCTATCAAGGAGACATGAGCGAATTCTTAAATATCATCAAAGACAACATCCAACATGACTGCGTAATTGAAGAGGAAAACCTACTTCTGGTATCAAATCTCAGAGAAATTGGTAACAAAAGCAAAAAATAATAGGCTGTTATCAAATCCCAAATACCCAAATAACAACTCCATATTTTGAACTTTATTTCTCTTTTTTTAGGTGTCTTTGTGACAGTCTGTGCACTTGCAAGGTACTCTCGTGCCTAAGTCTAAGAAATGCTCAAGAGCGATAGCATTCGATTATTTATTACTTAAGATAACGAATGTCTAGGAATTCTTGAATCTTACATCGGATTAGATTACAAGCAAATCATGACGAAACTTAAGCCTCTCTTCGACGAGTTCGCCTAGGAGTTCATCTTCAAGAGATTCACATTCTAAGAAGTCATCAGCGAGAAGCTAGTGAAGTAGTATCTGCTGCCATACAAAAAAGTCAGCATGAAAAAGCTAGTGGAGACGCTGGATCTTAACTAAGAACTTGCATTGGATTACATAAAGCGACTTATTTTGAACAATTAAATCAATTTTTTGTATGATCCAATCGATCATGTTCTGGTTCAGAAGCTCACAGAGAAAAGCAAAAAGTACTAAACTTACAAACGAGCTGTGAGCGTGATCGCGAATTTCCTGAGAAAAAAACAACATCACATGATCAGATATTAGTTGAACATTGTGAATAACGAGAACAGTGGGAAAAATAGGCAAGATCTAAATGAGCAGCAAGCACAATAGCAAGGGTTTTCGAGCTTTGGGTAGCTTGGAAAATTAGTTGGAAATTTCATGGACATGTGAGAGAGAGAGAATGAAAGGGGAAATCAGAATAGAATACATAGGAAAAATACACACACTCTCAGAACAATTCAAATTTTAAGTTAGAATTTAAAAAATTACATGTTGTTAATATTTGGAATCTATTCTCATACAAAGAAACAAAAGTTTTCCCAAATATATTATCATTATTTTATCCTTAAAATTCCAAAGCAAAATTACTTCAAAATACACAAAATGTTAAGCTCATCAAATTGCCATGCCCATACTGCCGTGCTTTTCTCTCACGGAATTGATTCGCATGCATAAATAAATGGCATAACATCTATTTCTTCCTAAATCGAGCGAGCTATGGAGGAAGTGTAGAAATGGTAAGTTTTGGAGCCCTTTCCGTAAATACAAAAGTATTTGCGGATCAAGTTGGGTTAGTTACTGCTGCTATTTTACAGGTTAACAATATTATGTAAAATAAGGTCTTTGAGAGAAACGATGATAATTGATTTTTCGTAAATCAAAGTGATGTTTTATGCTTTAAAGGACTCGATTCTTTTATCAGCGAAAATCGAAGTAAAAGCAGAGGAATCTTTGGTTTTCTTATGATTGAAAATTAGGATCTTTTCAGCTCTCTTGGTCCTTCCAGTCTCGCTTGTTGGATTCAGTGAATAACAAAAGAGAAATATTGAAGCGGCAGATCCCATGTAGATGTTAAAAGTGTCTGATTAGAATTAGAAGTCAAATGCTATGATCTAGGAGAAATCGCTTAATCCATACAGATTCAAGTCAGGTTGTGATATTTCAAATGATTACAGTTCGAGTTTGTTATTCTAATAACGAAAGAATGTCAGTTTAAGATTTACATCCAAGAGTAAGAGGATCTAATTAAGTTCATCATATGCAGCAAATCTTGTGTTTTACAAAGGAATTATTGTTTTTATGCTATTTTTCATGTTTTCATTATCCGATTTGTACTACACAATAGCATCCCCGCTGCACTCCACTCCTAAGAGATAAAACTAAGAAGAATCTATTTGCTCATTGATTGATTCATAGGAAAAGTAAGCCATCATAAAATATGATTTTAATATTTCATTTGCAGGTTAATTCAAGACATTGAATTATTATTATTATTAGAGCTGAAAGTCGATGATTCCAGTAAGGATCCGCCCATCTGCCAAACAAACAGCTGACGTTGAATCTCCTGTTTTCAAGCTCGAAATGATAACTTTTGAGCTGATTTTTTCACCTGCAGCCATAAGCTAATGGTTCTTGTATTTACCATACAACACAGTCGAGTCTTCCATTAGTTGTAACGTAATATTGTCACCATTCATTTAGAAAAGCATGCATTCCAAGATATTCCCTTGCTTTTGCACGAATTGAAAGTGAGAAATATCACTATTAAGTTTCAACGTTTTTGCTAACTTTTCCTTGCACGTAAAGCTCATTGGTTTGACAGCAAAGGAGGTATCGTTTTTGGCAGGTAGCTAAGCTTAGATTTTGTTTTTATTGTGATTATGTTTGCTTTCTTCTTCTTCATCATTATCATCATAGTTTTAGATTTCCATTTTTAATAAAATTATTCAGCAGAATTCTTAAAAAGCATAATATTCACTTTCTTTGTGTCTATTATTTCAAGGAAGTATGTTAACCTAATTGGCTTTAATATGAACAATTTATTATCAAAATAAGAAATCAAAAATCACTTTGATAATCTAATAAAGACTAAGAGAGATAATAATAATCCATTTGAGTTTCAAATTAACGATTTCAAAGACAAAACAGTGGGGATATTTTCTAAGAGATAAAAGTCAAAAAGAAAGGAATAAAGAAAGGAAAAATCACTACAATAAAGAAAGAGAGAGAGACATTTTTGAAGGAGTAGTCCTAGTTTTTAACATTAAACCATTTTTTAATCCCGGAATGTGTAGACAATCATAGCACACCCGCAGGACAACTCCTCACCATCTCTCAGTTATTAGATAGAAATAACTTAAAGTTTTTGAATTCTTTCCTTTTGGCTTCCAAGCTCAACAATAATGGAAGATATGCTGATTTGAAAGCATATTGAAACCATTACTTTTTCAAAATCTCACCCTTAACAAAAAAGAAATCTCCTCATAAGTTCTTCAATATTTTGCTGCAAACAAAAAGCTATTCAATAAGATACTAATCTCTCTCTCTTTCTCTCTCTCTCTCTAAAAAATTTAAATAAAATGCAAAAAATATTAGCTAAATAATAAACAATAATTTGTTCTTGCCAAGCTAAGGCACTTGCATTTTTTCAACTGCTTTAAAATAGAAAAGTCTTGCTGAAGATGCAGACAGTTTTTAGTTTAATTTGTTAATTCAAAATCAAAAAAAGAATGAGGAAGAAAAACATAGAAATTCTTGCTCCCAGAATATTCCCTTTGCATTTTTTATTAATTAATAAGGAATTCATAACTTGTTATTTTAAACACAAATAAGTGAATCCTATTCAAAAAGCTTCATTTAATACAACAAGGAATAAAACTTTTCTCGAATTAGATTCAAAGATTATATCAAAGAGCAATAATTAAAAACAAAATTCACAGATATTTATTTTGTTAACAAATTCTATTCTCCATATTTGTTATTCAAATCTTATTTTTTTACTTTGAACAACTCTCCTTTTCTCTCACAAATCTATTATTCTGTGGATAGTGTGTATGGAAGCAGCATGTGATTTTATTTCTGTTGCAATTGGTGTCTTTACTGACACATAGACATCTACAGGTGGAGGTGTTGGGAATTGAGAAAGTATCTACTGAAATCCAGCAAAGCAACGATCAACACATAGTTACTTGGAGTCAATATTATAGCTGACCATTTCATTGTAAACACAGTTATTTTCATGTAAACGTTGCAAGAGAATCTGCGTGTCTTAGTTTGATGCAAAGACTAAGCAGATTGATCCAGCATTTTTTCCAGCAGAATCTATCTCAGAAGTGGAATCGTCCTTTAACTCCCTTGATCCTTGCTCGTATTATCCAGAAATCTCCCAAGCTGGAAGGAAAGATCCATCTGATTTTATTGAATGTGCGTTTGTATGAGTATTAGTGGCATTCCCTAAGTATGTAAACCCTTTCTCGTAGAGTTTGCAGTAGGGAATGTTGAAGTCTTTGAGAAACATCCAGACTTATTCATATGTCCAATCGATTATTGGATTCACACGCAAAAATGGTGGATAGCCTTTGTGAGTGTCGGAGGGAGATATTAATTGCAGTTTCTCTAGATTTATTATTTATTTTCAAGTGAGATTCAATGGAGAAAACAAATTATATTATTATTACCGCAATATGGATCTGCTCTGCGTGATCCCATGATGACAGCTTCCAGGGAATGTTCCTCGACGAGATATTTCAAGGAAGATTTAAAGTCCTTCTTAACTTTTATCTCTTCTAATTAAAATAATGACTTAATTTCCTCCATGAACTAAACTGCTTCTGGAAAGGGATCAGGTTCTTCGAAGTAAATTGATTTAATTTTTGGCATGTTCTTCCAAATTTGCTGTGTGATTTCCATATTTTAAGTAGACTTATCATTTGTTGGAAATGTTTAAAGCTGCAGCTGCTGCTAGCGTTTATAGAGCGCCATGTAAGCTAGATAAAGTGCGATAGTGGCATCTTTTCCTCCATTAAAACTAAAGTAGATTTTGTCCATATTTCTAAAAAAAAATAGGGGAGCTTATTAGTATTTTGTATTTACAAATGGAGAAAAAACTTCTCACGAAAGAGTGATTACTTGTAGACTGGAAGAGTGTTGAACAAGAAGAGTACTGCATCGTTGACATAAGAATAAGCTTGAGAAGATTAACTTAATGTGAGTAAACGCTCTAAAGGTGGAGGAGGAGGCATTTTTGGTTTGGTTGATATCTGCTAGATTTCTAGTTGTTTCTTTTGCTACAAAACACTCCTATTCTATCAAATAAAAGCTGTTTTTGTTTGATTTTGGCTTGAAAGATAACTCTTAGATTTGATGAGTGGGCAGAAGAAAATAAAGTAAATAATCAAACTTGTGGAATCCCTCTTGGCACAAAAATATTTCATAAGATTCAAAATAAACTTTGAAGAAAAACGATTTCAAAAAGAATTATGGGCTATAAATTTTGTAGTTTAGAACTTTATAATTCTTCAGCTGTTTCTCTTTGCTTTCCTTAAGAGAAAACATTTTTACTTCAAGACCATCATTTGTAGGATTGATCCCTTTTCCAATTCTAGAATTGCTTGGTTTGTTTGTAATATTAATAATGTAATTTAAAAATACTGATTATTTACATGATTTCCAACATGATGAAGTTAGGCGATGGTTGTGCAAATTGTTGATTGGTTAAAGAAAAACCCTGAAAAAAAGGAATAAACAAACGATCTTTGAAATCAAGATAATTTGAATGAGTTTTTAATTTTTGAGAGAAGGATCAAGAGCTTTTGAGTCCTAAATAATAAAACGATAAGAAAGTTATTAATTTTCTGAAAAACAAAGGCGAAAATGATCTTGTCTTAGCAGAATTAATATAGCTACAGAAATCCTAATGAACGTGCTATCTACAACAAGCGTATTACCGATGATAAACTCGACCGATTGAAGACAAAGCTGAACTAAGAATTCTACGAGAAAGAATTCGCTAAATGGGAAAACAAGGGAAAGAATGTTGCTGAGAATAAGTTCATCAAGCAGCGATTGTCTGAACTCCGTTAACAAGCTGACCGTGCTCTAAACCAGCGGAGACAGAAACTTGCTTATATTCTTGGAAGCGAACATGAATAATACAAGTAAGAAATAAGAGATATGCAAGAAACACCTGAAGATATTAGATAAAAGATGATTGCGAGAGTTGCTCATTTGAAGGAAGAAAAAGAGACTGAGAGATTGAAAATTGTTGAGGCTAAGAGAGAATAGTAGTTTATTAGAAATGCTGACGAGCTTAGGAAAGTAGATGCTGATTTTAATGAGCTTAAAGTGTATGGGGAGCAGAATATTTAGATAATGGAAAAATAGAAGATTCTACAGGAGAAATATGAAGGTAAGTTTGGGTTAAAAGAGGGTTTGAATTAGTTTCATAATTTATTGTATTTTTGAAATCTCTTTTTGATTGAATTTGCAATTCGTAGAGGAGTTGGTCTATGCTGAATTATACAAGAGAGATATAAGGAAGAAGGAAAAAGAAGAACTCATCAAAGAGTTAGAGAGGTAACGCAAGGTCTCTGAGCGCAACAATGTCCTACATTAATAGCTAGTAAAAAAAGATTTGCCTTATCCTTGAAAATCTTGAAAATTTCTTACATTTAATCAGTTGTGAATAATTCTTGCAAATATTAATTGTTGTTTTTTGCCTTAAAGGAAATGAACCAGCAAAAGAAGCTCAACGAACAAGGATTGGATTCTCTTGAGAAGATGATGCTGAAGGAAGAATGGAAGAAAGAAGAAGATAAATACAAGCAACAATAACTAGACTTGCTGAAGTTCAACAAAGAGCTTAACTAGGAGATTAAAATGAGAAATGAAGAACTCTAAATGCGTAAAACTTAAGAAAAATATGTTGAGAAAGTTCAAGACAAAGAGATGGTTAATAGAATCGTTGAGAAAGAACAAATGCTCGATAAACTAGAAGCTGAACAGAAGGTATAAAAGAATAAGAAGGCAGGAATTGCAGTTCTTAAATTTTGTTGTGATTGTTTCAACAGAGAAAATTCAAGGAAGAAACGATGCAGTTCTTATTGAACTTCAAGAACCGCTCAAATGAGACCCACGCGTATGAAGCTGAGCTTCAAAGACTCATCGACGAAGAAGCAGAGCGCTAGTGGGCTAGGCAGAGAGCCATCCTGCAGAGAGAAATGGTAAAGCAAAAAAAGTTTTGAATTATTGAAAATGTGATCTTTATTTTTTTGACAAATCTCTTTCTAATAACTGGTTTTTTGTGAATATTGCTTTGATAATTCTATCATTTTTTCTTAGGACGCCAAGGTGAAGCTCATGCATGAAGTGTATGACAACAGAAAAGGAGACATCGAGATGAAAGCAACTTTCAAGAGCATTGAAAAGGACTAAAAAGAGCTTGAAAAGGATATTCTCAACAAAGCAGTTGCTGCATATGAAGCAGAACTCGAGCAGAAGAGAATCCAAGTGTATTTAGTAAGACAAGAAAATACTTAAGAAAAAAAGAAATAGCATTACAATAATTCACTTGTCTCTTCTCTTTGTTTAGTAAAACAAGACTCATCAAGGCACGCTAGTCGGACAGATGAGTGATAAAGATCGCAAGCGACTCGAGGAAATCGAGAAGATCAAGATGGAAGAAGAGCAGGAGCGGCTCAGACAACTGGAGTATGAGCGAAAGCTGCAGCAGAAGAAATTAGAAGGCAAACAACTGGTAAAATAATTAGCAAAAGTTTAAAAATATCTTTATTTAGCATATGAAATAAACTCATTGTTGCTGACATTGCTTGTTCTGTTTATTTGAATAGCTGGACGAGTTACGAAAGAAGAGACCATTTTGATTTATTATTTAGCTTTTTAAGAATTGGGAATTGGCAAAATATATGTCTTGCGTGTGTTTGCTTGTTTCAAAGAGCTAGATAAAAATCAGATAAATAGCAACGCATTGGGCAATTGGTCTAGTGGTATGATTCTCGTTTTGGGTACGAGAGGTCCCGGGTTCGATTCCCGGATTGCCCCTTTTTACTCATCAGAGAGTTCGAGGCTTAGTTACGGGAATCAGAGGAGGCTTAGTTACGGGAATCAGAGGAGGATTAGTATTGTTGGTAAATCAAAAGAAGAAGGGATGCCTTTCGATGTGAAAAAGAGGGAATGATAGAGAAAGAGAGAGTTGCCATAATTTCCCAAGAAATCACTAAAGTTATAAAGTATGTTGCCCCCAAAAATAATAATTTAGTCTTAATTAATTTCAAGTTCATCATATTGAACACATACTTTTAAATCGCAAAGCAAGACACAAAAAGACTAAGAATAAGAATCAATCTTTTTTCAGCTATTTTTTAATTTTCACAGTTTCTTGCTCTTTCCCTTTTGATTTCCAGGTACTTTCGCTTTACTGTCTTTGAATTGCTTGATCTCCTACAAAATAAAACGACAAAAAACAATAAAATAATTATTCATGTTTTCTATTTCCATTTCTTAAAACTATTAATAACAAACTATTCGCATTACATCATTGCTAACAGCACCAAAGTCTCCTTTAGTTAGAATTCTCTCTGATTCAGAGTCACTTTTCTTCTTCACTAAGAAAAAATAACAAATAATTTGCTTCCAACTCAGCTATTTTAATAACTTTTACCTCCTTCTAAAACTTATCCGACTCCTGCAGTGCTTTCTCCTTTCTTCTTGGGAGCAGCATTCAAAGTGCTCATTGGATCGCGATCGCTGCTGATGTTCACAACTTTGCCTTCACAGAATAGAGCCATATTTATGACATCATTCACCCTAGATTCGACATCTTTTAAGAACCCAATGAAATTGGCATCGTCCAATTCCTATTTTTATAACAATAAACCGTTTTTTGGCATATTCCTCCATAAAGAAAGAAACAGAGCAAATATGATTAATTGCAATTATTTGAATTCTTACTCCAGAAGGCTTCTTCACATTGTATTTCTCTGCTATCTTCATCAGCTTATCCTAAAAGAGAAAAAAATGTTTGAAAATATGCAAACAATAAAAACTATAATTTGTAGAATTACAGTCACATTGTGAATATCAGAATTAACTGATTTTGTCATTGCTTCTGTATTCTCGATCTTCTTCTGAAGTTTAGCCACTTCTGCTTGATTTTTATCTTACTGAGTAGTGTCCTTCTGTTTACTGTCTTTGTGCTTGGAATACCCTTTGATTTCATTTTCAACATCCTTGATTTTCTTCTCAAGCTCGTCAATCTATCAAGAAACAATCCAAATCATTTAAACATTCCCTTCTTTTTTCTTCTACCCATCTCTTACCTCATCGCTTTTGGTGTTTGCTGATTAATACAAATCATCATTTTCCCTTTCGATGTTCTAAAATAGATAGATCAATTAATCCAGATCATCTATGCCTACTTCTTTTTGAACTTTCTAAAACATAAACTAATATTTCTAAAGATCTTCTTGAGTCGCTTAGAGATTAATTGCTGTGTTTTGCTTATTCTACGGAGTCCTAGCACTAGGTTTATGTTCGACTGTGTTATTCAGCTAAGGTCCATTATGAACGTGACTATGAACCCCTGAAGGCATTTAAGTATGACTAACAGATGTCCCAGCATCATGACCATGTAAATAACTTTATTCTGGTAAGATCACCTCAGTATCGAAGATCCGTTTATTATTATTAGTTTGATTATTTATTAAAATTGTATTATTCTACTAGCTATTCGAGGTGAAATCTTAATCTGTGTTGTTTTTTTAAGTGAACAATTGCTGGTATTGTGTCTTGAAAGCAGATACTTCTCGTTTTGCATGGGCTTTGATTTTTTAAAGTTCTTCTTCGAGTTATCGTTTTTTAGCATCAACGTGCATTTTTTCGATCATATACTTCTTGAATTCCTCATCTTTTAACTTGATATCGCTCTCGAGTTTCTTGAAGACATTTGAGAAGATAACTCGCTCCCGACGCACCATATTGACTTCTTCTTTAAGCATATTAATCATAGCCAAGCTTTCATTGTGTCTGCCGCGAGTTTTCTCGAGTTTATACTCAAGTTATTTGATTTTTGCTTGAAGCTGCGGCAAAGCTACGCCGTTGCTCTAATTCATCTTTTTTAAAGCATTTTAGACATTTTCTTGTGAAATATTTGTCAGAGTCTCTAAGTCGCGCTAGAGAAAAGCAAGGAAAAGCACATCAATACAAAGAAAGCTAGTGAAAAACAATCAGTTTCAAGTGAAATCTGCTGGTACTTTTTTTTGAGATTCCACTTCAATTTTTTATGCAATCAGACTGCTGATCTCTTGGATGTTCTTCATTTTTACTTCTAAGACAGGACCGCTCATGTTATTCATCCGAGATTCAGTTTCCTAGATTTGTCCATTTTTGGTTTAAACACACAAACAAGCATGTTTTTTATGTATTTATTTTAATATTTTCTTCAGATTTTCTCATTTTTTCTTTTTTACAATCTCCTCACGAAGCTCCTTGTTCTCCCTTCTGATCTACTCAATCTCCTCCCTTCATAATAATAAAATCATCAATCAAATCAATGATACCTTACCCTTAAATTTTTCATTTAAATGGAAAATCATTCCGATATGTTTGATCCAATCTTTTACCATGTTTGCAGTATCGAATCCTTCTCTGGTTCTAATTCTGCTTGCGTGCTCAACAGTTTATCCTTTGTCTTCTTTTAGAAAGTCAAGTTCCCTGTACTGTTACGATTAGCTCCTTCGACGCGTGACATTTTAACTTAGAAAAATGAATGCCAAATTCTATTATTTTACTCTGATTCTTAATTATGAATCTCCAATCTTTTGATAATCAAATGACATAGGCAAATAATAATGTTTTTCTTGATTTATTGCACTTAACAGTTTCCCTTTTTAGCTTTGAATTAGTTGACTTATCAGTGTTAATGAACAAAAAAATGTAAAAGACTGACTATTTCCAAGAAAAAGTTGAGATCTTTAAGCTTAATAATTATTATCAACAAATGTTCAATGATTATTGAGTAAAATATTTAAATAGTTAGTTTATAATGAAGCAGAATATGGCTGAAATAATATGAAAAATAATAGTTATCTGAATACTATGATATCATTTTTTAGCTGCTTGTTTGGCACCACCTTTAGCGGCAGCTTGAGCAGCACCACCAACAGCAGGTTTTCCAGCTGATTTTGCACCTGCAGCAGCAGCTCCACCAGCTTTCTGATTTTTAGCATCATCACCTGGTCTTGGAATTGTTCTCATGATTTCATCGTCATCTTCAGGTACTTCTTCAGGTACAATAAAGTGATTGAGGTTGTACTCCTTGATCTATCTGTCTGAAGTGATCATGAATGATTTCTGTGAGAGATTTGGATCTCTATTCTTGGGTGCTTTAATCTTGTGAACCTTGTATCTCCTCTATCTCATGAAATACAACTTCCATTGCTTGATAACTCTACGATTATGAGCATTAAGTTTGAAGATTTTAGATCTCTAATTGAAAGGAATTTCGATCTCTGGATCCAATTCTTTCTTCACGCCAGCAAATTCTTTAGGAAGAGTCTTAGTGGAGGAGTATCTCACTACAAGATCTTCCATATCATGCACGAATGGATTAAATAATGGTGAGAAATCAGACTTCTCTTGGTAGGGAACAAACTAATTAACAAAGCAAACAATTTGTCAAGATTCTCAAAAAGACAAAGCAAGCATTTGTGAATTGAATTATACATTTGGAACGCTCTTGTTATCATGTGAGAATTCTCTGAAGATTTCAACCTTTTTCAAGAGATTTCTCCTCTTCAGATTCTTTGGTAGCATCTTGCTGAGGCAGTAGAAGATCTATATTACAGGTCCAAAAAACATTCTAAGCACAGAAGCTAATACGGACAATAAACAAAGCTAAATATCTAGCTTTTTCTATGTTTTATAAAAAAATATCTTTAAAACGGTACAAGTTGTTCAGGCTTCTCAGTGAGGAAGAACTTATATGATTTCTCCTTTAAGCTACCAGGGAAACCTACAAGCATTAAAATAGTCTTAAAATACCTTAATAATTTAACATTGTGTTAATGTTGTGTCTTTTGAACCTCTTAATATTCCTTACCTGTATGATATTTGACTGTCTTGAGGAGAGCTTTCTTTCCAGTAAGGAAAATGTTAGCTGCATTGACTATGATGATATTATCTTGAGAGGTTTAATCGCAATTTCTAAAAGTTGGACGATGTTTTCCCTGCAAGTAGAAAGCAGCCTTCTAGCACATTCTACCTAAAGGCTATTAAACATCAAAGAAATCTCAGAAAGCAGGCCAGCAAACTCAAAAAAGAATAAAGTAGGGTTATTTGCTAATATATTTGACTCTAAATCTAAGAAAGGATGACACACAACAGTCATTCCTAATTTTCACTTTAATTCATGCAAACATTTGTTACGAAAGAACTTGAAATTCCTCTAATATCTAGCAAGTTTTCAAGTTAATAATTTATTATTGTTCATACAATCTTGGAAGCATCGAAAATGTGATAGATTTCACCATTTGGTTTGGCAAATTGCATGTATGCTGCTCTCTAGGGTTGCACATCCTTGAAGCCTATTAAATTTCAAGAGTATTCCAAATTTAAAAATGCATCAACTTTTCAGAATTCTCTTTTCTGCTAAGTCCTTTTATCATACCTTGCACGTTCTTGAACAGCGAGGGTGTCAAATCATTGAGAGTCGTGTATGCAGCTGGGTTTTCTTTTGGGAAGATCTCTTTAGGAGTAGGGAATTTCGCACGTTCAACTTCATAATCAGTTGGAGCTTTCCAGACTGAGAAATTTATTCTAGGACAAATAGTGCTATGGAGCACATTCTTTTGAAGCTTCTAGAGTATTTTTCGTGCAATCATACTGAATTCTAAGAGTTTCTTAAGATTTCTAATAAATTGAATGTAAAATATTAACTTCTTAAGATTATGAACATATCTTGCGATTCGATAAAAGGATTCTTTATCACTCTTTTTTGATCTTGATTAATTAACTTTGAATATTTCAACCTTTCTTGGATGATTCTTGCTGAATGGAGTCTAGATTATTAACTAAAACATCCCATGAAAATAAAGGGTATATTTATGTCATAAACAGGTAAATATCAGATATTAAAAGGATAAAAAGATAATATTTTTTAGAGGAATTAATTTTCATTAATAAATCATTTTTACAGTCAGAAACAAAAAACACACTATTAATTCTTCCTCTTTTGAGTCTCAGTTAGCAACATAAAGCTTCTTGAGAGTGTCGGGGATATCGTTGAAGTAAGGATGCTCCAGAGCAGCCTTTGCAGTTATTCTCTCTTGTGGGTTGCATCTCAACATTTTCTAGACAAAAAAATATGAAATTTATGATAAAGATAAATTTAAGTGAAATATTTAAGTGAAGGTTAGCAAACAAATGAATTGTGCGATTACACTGAGTAAATCGAGACCAAGTTCGTCAAGTTTTGGGCATATCTTCTGCAATGGTTCGCCAGGATACTTCTCGAAAGCATCAGACTTTATAATTTAAATGATAATAATTAATTATTTGTAACTAAATTCAATTTTTTTCATAAATTTCTCATGATTTTTATACTTTCCAATTAGGAAGATCAGCTAATCCAGGCCATTTTTCAACTGAAGGAGTTCCTGTGATCTTAAAAATTCTCTTGAGTTCGTCAGTTTCAGAATTACCAGGGAACAGTGCTTTCAAATTAACCATCTCAACGAAAATGCATCCGATACTCCAAATATCAATCGAAGTTGAGTAGTGTTTCGATCCGAGGAGTACATCAGGAGGGCGATACCAAAGAGTGACAACTTCATGAGTGTAGTTCTTTACAGGAATTCCAGATGCTCTTGCAAGACCGAAATCTGCAAGTTTCAGAATGCAGTCCTAGAGAAGAGAGTTTTAAATGATAAATAAACATCAATAAATTAAGAAGACACAACTTATGAAACCTTAATCAAATGTGCTTATTTTTGAGTTACTTTAGAGATTAATAGATTCTGTGGTTTGAGATCACGATGCAGGATCTTGTTTTTATGGCAAGTTTCGATACCCTTCATTAGCTAATACATGAAGCTCTTAATTAAAAAAATTAATGTCTATGAATGCAATATCCAAAAATATCTCTTTTTTCTGATAGTAAAACACATACCTTGATGATATTGGGATCAAGACCTTTATCTTTAAAACCGTTCATGAACTTCTTGAGATCTTACTCTACAAACTCAAAGACTAACACGAGTTTCTTATTGGAGTGAACAACATCATGCAATCTAGTTTAAGAACAAAAATGGATCAACAATTAAACTAAAGTTTTTTCTACTTGGTTCTAGTTTTAAATCGAATCTACCATTAGTTAGTTACCTGACAACATTTGGGTGCTGTAGCTCTTTAAGCAAGGAGATTTCTCTGATTGCAGTGGATGGAATACCTTCGTCTTCACTTTCTAGACGGATCTCCTTCAATGCGTAAATCTCATTTGTAGTTTTTTCTGCAAAAATTGGATATAATGAGTTGTAGAAGGAGAAGATTCAATTTAGGAGTTTAAATGCATTCCAATTTTTTTTTTCATTTTAAATCTCTATTTATTATCCTTGAATTACCTCTAGCCTTGTAGACAACACCATACGTGCCTTATCCAAGTTCTTCCATTCTCTCATACTTATCTAGTTTGCCACCGCTTTTCATAACCATTTCTCCTATCCCTCTATTTCTTAAATAGACTACTTTAATTTCAATTCTAGTTGATTCTTTTTTTATTACACTTTAAACAAACCCAGATTCTCTCCACACTCCTCAGATCTCTTATTTTTTCTTTACTTCCCTATGATTAGATTCCCTCAACTTCCCCAACATTCTAAATTGTCTGATTCTATAAACACTCAAAAGAGCCTACATAAATAAGGAATATATCCCCCATACATTAATTATAGATTTTAAAGTAATTTTGAATGTAATACTCCTTAAAATTAAGGATGCTAATCACCAAACACTCAAATAGCCTTGTGAAAGGTTCAATTAGCAGAATTAATCTTATATCTTTATTATTTCCCAGGTTTAGACCTATTTAAGTTAAGTTAAATAATTATTTCAAAATAAATCAAGCAAAGTTCAGGGTCAAATGCTAAGAAAAATAAGTCTAAATAGAGAGATTATTCAGTTAAAGCATAGAACTTGGTATTTATGTAGCCATGTTTGTTTGTCTTCATTTTGGTTCAACTTTTTATTCATTTTGATTTCTAAGACAGAAAGATATTTTTTCAAAAATTATTATTTGTTTTCTTTTTCTTAAATATATGAGTTAAAAAAGTGAACCTAAAATAACAATTACCCAGGAAATATCTTGGATAATTATTTTTTTAAATAATTTGAATAGATATTATTTATCTAGGCTGCTGATAAGATGATTTTGATTCATAATACAAATAGATTTGCGAATTAGGCTAAACCAAGGTTTTTGATTCTTTTTTTTTTCGATTGTCATTGGGTGATTGATTAGAAGGACTTAAATGTTTCTTTAAAAAAAATTTAGAAGGTTCTTTTTGAAAATTATTGGGAAATAAGAAGAAAGAAATTTACCCAGAGAGTAAGGAAGAATTCCAGAAGGCAAGGTTGCATGGAACATTTTTCTAGAAAGATTAAACCTTGAACTATAATAATCAGTAAACTTTAAAGTAAATTTGTTTAGGGGACTTAGAGATTTTTCTATGATCGATCTTCAATTATTGAAATTCGATTGAAAATGATGTAAGAAAGAGATATAATAAAAGTTATAGAATTAAATATCTTAAAAGGAAAGAATTATACGAACACAAAACAAAATAAACAAAATGGCTGAAAATCAACTCAAAACCATAATTATCACAGGGTCAAACAAAGGAATCGGCTTTGGAGTTGCTCAAGTTCTTGCAGGAAAACCTTACAAGATAATTATGGCCTGTAGATCTGTTGATAGAGCAAACGCTGCTAGGGATTAGATTCTTAAAATCCACCCTGCTGCTTAGATTGATGCCCTTGAATTGGATATTGACAGCAGCCCTTCGATCGATGCCTTTGTAGCTCAAATAGCTAAAAAATACGGGCAAGTCGATGTCCTTCTGAACAATTCAGGAAGAGGTTCAGCAGATCCTAATAAAAATGAGCTAGAGGAAATCTAGAAGATTTTCAAGACGAATTTTTATGGAACCATCGAAATTTCTGAAAAGATGCTTCCTTTCATCCGTCCTTCTGGTAAACTCATCATTGTAGGCTCAGAAATCGGAGCTTTGAGTCTGCTTAAATCAAAGAACCTATTTGCCAGGTATACAGACCCTAAAATCACCAAGGGAGATCTTCTAACTTTGGCTGGAGAGTTCAAAGGTAATTTCCCTGAAGGAACTTACAACGATAATTCCTACTTATCCTACAGCATGTCTAAGCTCAATATTAACACTTTCGTTAAGATTCTTGCTAAATACCCAGAAGTTCAAAGCAAGTAAATTCAAGTATATGGCTGCACTCCTGGCTGGGTGAGAACAGAATTAGGAGGGCCTCATGCACCTAGATCTCTTGAAGAAGGAATAGTCTGCCCTATTTACATGGTTGAGTTGCCATTCAAAGTTAATCCTGAATTCCAAGGGAAATTCTTTTATGATCAAGTACCTTTTGCTTTTTGAGTTTTCTTAATGCTCCTTGTTATGCTTGTTGAGTTGCAATATTTTTTGTCTTTTTGCAATTTTTACTTACCATTCCAAAGAAACAAAGCTAATTAACTAATAAACTCATGAACCAAAAATAATGAAAATTCAAATGATTCTAATGAGATAAATAATAAATCTTCCTGAATTACAAATTTAGACTTGAAATTAAAGGCAAGAAAACTACCTTTTTAACTTCAAGAGAGGATTTTAATTATTTGTCCCCCCCCCCCTCACCATATGGAAATTCAGGAAATTGCTTAGTTTTTAAAGTTATGATTAATAATACAATTTACATAAAAATACAGAGTTTTTCTCTTTAAATAGCGTTTCTTTATTCTCTAATGCGCATCTTAACTCTAATAAATAAAAAATTTAGACCCTTGTGAGTTCATTCTCTTACGATTTGTATATTTAACTTTTTCTTTTTCTTCCAAAAACTTTCCTCATAATCTTCCATCTAATGGCTGTTTTGTTAATAGCTCCTTGGGACTTCTCCATTTAACTTTTACAGGTGAAATTTTAGCAAACACCAGTCCAATTACACTGAATCCACTGTAAAAGTAGAAAACAACATCCCAGTTGTTGACATTTTCCAGCAAAAGATAAGAAAAAAGGCTTGTGACTGTTAGACCTTAATAAAAAAACCCAAGCATCCTTGTTCCATATTTCTCCCCGAACAGAGACACAACTACTATTGGGAAAACTGTGTATATACCTATGTTCAAAAGAAGGTTACTAATGAGGTTAGAAAGAACAAAAAAGATAAATAAAATTTAAAAAATATGATTTTTAAGCTACAAAACTAAGAAAAGAATCTATGAATGGCCCTACCTCCATAGCAAAAGAGAGAAACAGCTGTGAGGATGAAATAGAGTGTTTTGCTGTAGGAGAGACTTGGGTATAATGCTGCACATATGGCATTGATAAGTAGCATTGCATAGAGAACATATTTAAAGTGAATTTTTGTTAATATTGGTCCCCAAACTAAACCACTCAGTCCATTTACCAACCCAGATATTGTTCCGACTAATGTAAGGAAAGAATCATCATCTATTTGAATCTATCCGTAGGGTTTGTAGTTGCTTACAATCATTGTTCCAAAGTTCCCTACTAAGAAAACTAGCAAGAATGTAAATACAAAAGGGACACTGAGAATCCCTTATTTTATAGAAGAACATTCATTATATTCAGGTGATAATTCGTCTGATATCCTGTTTGTATTGAGATTTGAAGAGTCTTACAGAAATAGCTCTTAGGTTTCTTGAAGATTTTCTGAAGGAGGAAGACAAGAACTATCAACTTTCAACACCTAATTGTTTTGGAAATAATTAAAAAAAGGATGAAAAAGAAAAGTATTTAAAAAACCTTATGCCAAAAATTATTCTTCTTCTATTAGTGATTACGTCAGATTGCTCCAAATTGTGATTAGTGCCTGCTGATAAATCTGATGTTCCATCACAATCATCAGCCAAAGGTGATGCTTCCATGAAAGATTTTTTATTATACAGTAAAAAAGCAATCACAGCCAAGCCTCCGTAGATCAGCGCCAGGATCCTCAACGAAGATGGAAGATTACTCGATACTGATATTGGATAGAAATCTTGGTTTTCCACTACTTATTGATCATCAGGGTTAATGAGCAAATAAGTCAATTCGCCTGAAACCATAAGTCCAACGCCATAGACAGCATTGATCACTCCACATACGAGCTCAGGGTGCTTGGGGAACAACCTATTAGAGAGAAAATAGCAGTTTAAGTTTATGTATTGTTGAATAACAGCGCTTTTAAAGTGGAGTTTTGTTACTTAAATGCTCTATCTATGGCAATGAGATATATGAGTCCAGTGAAGAAGAGATTAGCCACTGCAAATGTTAGGGAGAATGTCAAAAGTGTGTTGGTTATTGAAGAGAGTAGAATGAAAAGAGGCGATAATAATCCAGCTAGGATAATAGTCTATCTGAATCCTATTTTGTAAGCGCACATCAATCCAAATTGAATCCCTGTATTTGATGCGAACGTAAACCAAAAGAAAATAAGATTCATATCGCTGAGCTTTAAGGACACATCATATTCTCGCAAGTAGCTGTAGACATAGACGTTGATGACTCCCCAAAGATTCTGGATACTGCAGAATAACAGGATAAAGCCGCAGCTCAGGCAGTTCAAGAATTCTCTCAAATGCATTGTGTATTATTTAGTTACATAAAGTATATTAATCAGCAGGTTTATTTTTGCTTTTTTGCTAGATCTATTGACGGGAAGGATAGTAATTAAGAAAGATTTGTTAGAGTTTGATTAAGTATTGTTATTAATAGGATGCATTTTAGTTCACTTTTTGAAGGGACTAAAAGAGTTAGATATCTAAGGATTAATTAGAATGTAACCTTGAACTCAAAGATTTTAGTTCAAGAAAAAAGACATAGAAAGATTCAAAGTGGAGATGAAAGAAGAGATTTTAGACATTTTTGACAATTCATTTTGTAATATTTTGTATTTAAACATATTTTAATCGAGAAAAGAAATTGAAATCTTTTGTTAAAAGTTGCCATTTTATAGTTTATTATTGAATTGATAAAATTAGTTTGGAAGATTAGTTGTTGCAAATTATTTTAAGAACAATCTATCAATCAACTTTGTATTCTTCATAATAAAATGATAGACAACGGTTACAAACGAACACGAGAGAAAATAAAATAATTTTGAATATCTTTATTTCTTTTTTTCGCCCTTCAAAATCCTTTGCAATCCCTGTTCAAGCTGAGTTTCTGGAGGCATTGATGTTTCCGAAGAGTGAGCGGACAATGAGATGCTAGTAAGCTTTGTGGAGTTCTTCTTGATCGTGGTTCTTGTCGGCTTTAGCCAGGGCGTATTGCTGGATGATCAGCAAGGGAAGAACTATGGATTCTCTGAGTTTGATGCTAGATCGGACAACGGGATCATTTTCTAGGAGCACTGCTTAGTTAGCTACTTAGAGGATTAGTCTCTCAGTCTGTTTGTATTCATTGTAGATTGTGGTCCAGAACTCACTGTACACTGGATCATTTTTCATATATTGAGTCAAGGAGAAGTTCGTCTTGCACATCGACTGCATCGAGTTCTCAATGAGTGCCTTAAAGAACAAGTTATCTCGATACAGTTCCTTCGCTTCCTGCAATCTCCCAGTATCTTCCAACTTCTTAAGTGCTGTGCCTAACCCGTAGAAACCTGGAACGTTCTACTTCAACTAAGACCAAGCTCCCACAAACGGAATCGCACGAAGATCCTCAAATTTTAATTCTCCACTGCCTCTCTTAGCTGGACGAGAGCCAATATTTGCTTCTGCATAGTATTTGAGTGGGGACCTCTCAACAAGGTAAGACATGAACAGCGGGTGGTTCTTGAAATCAATGTATGCCTTAAGTGAAGTCTCTGATAATTCTGTAAGTAATTTTCTTTGTTTTTCAGTCATAATTCTTCTTGGGTCTTCGAGAACATTATTCTGTAATCCAGCAGACATAAGTAGCTCTAGATTATGCAAACTGCTTTCTTTCACACCGAAATTAGAACTAATCGTTTAACCTTAAATAGTTATCTAGATTTCGTGGTTTTCTTAAAAAATAATAAACAAAACAATTAGCAACTTCAATCCTTCAAAGTAATATATCAAACTCTACCAATATTCGGTCCTTAAGAGGAATAGAACAGATGTTTATTTCCACCTCCTCTTGCTGGTGGGCCACCTCTTCCATCGAAGAAGAGAACTTCGACATTGTGATCTCTGGATACTTTTGTAAGATTTTCCTTAGCTTAGTAAATACCCCAATTTGCACCTAAATACCCACCATCCTTTGTACCGTCTGAGAATCCGCACATAATTGTCTAACGCATTTTTCGGAATTACAAATGATTCATGTATAATTCATTGCTATACAGCTCATTCATTGATTTATCAGAAGATTTCAAATCATCGATGGTCTCAAATAATGGAACTACGTCAATAAGGCTGTCACCTTCCCAGCCACCAGCAAGTCTGCTCATGGCATAGACTTTAGCGACATCTAGAGCTCCTCTACAATTTGAAATAATGTATCTGTAAGCACCGTGATCTCCGTTTTCTTCTTAGATTTATCTCATAGTTGAGAATGCCAGCAAGGTGTCATTTTATACAGGATCATCGAGGACTGGAACTTGATTTAGAGGCTTCAAGGAAAGCAGTAAACTCAGCTATTCTTGGAGTTTCAAGTCCTTGAAATTATAAGGCAGCATGTAAGGTACTTTTTCCAACAGAGCAGAGAAGGTTTTATCTAATACTCTGGAGTCTTGTCTGATATCAATAGATGCGAAGTGATACCCAAAAGTCCTGATTTTTCGCTCGAAATTCTCTAAAATTGGAAGGAACAGTCCTTAATGCTCCTTGATGACTTTTTCTTTGATGATGCCAATTTTTTTAATGAGATCAGGGAGACTGATCTTGGGTGGATTGGTGAAATTCTAACTCAACTCGTTTTCGACTTCCTCCAACAACTCATGCACTCCACTGAAGCTCAATCTTCACAAAAACAATGATTTTAAAAGATAAAAATAAATAATGTAAAATGTGATTACCTTCTTTTGACCTTGCGGATATCTCTGATGTAGCATTTTATGATAGATTTTCGAAGAAGATCTGCAACTTTCTTCGTTGTATCCACCTTGAAAAGTAATTTTAAAAAGCAAAAATCAGTTTAGTCATTTTAAAAGCCTAACTAAGGCTTCTTAGATATTACTCGAACAAATGGATTTCCATCTCGATCACCACCTGGCCAGAATCCAAGAGTAAAGAATTTATGATAATCAGTGTGTTTATCTCCGATAACTTTGCTCAGTCTGTCTTGCAATTGTCCCACGCTATCATAGAAGACATTCTCCAAATACTCCAATAAGAATTGCGCTTCATCGTATGGAGTAGGTTTCTCTCTCTTGAAGAAGGGTGTCTTAGCTGTTAAACAAATATTGTTAACCAAAACAGTTCAGTTTCCATTGTATTTTCTTGAAATAATCTCAGTTTTCCTTACATAACTACCAAAGCAAATACTATATCTGCGTGGTGTCATTTTCAGCTATGGCCTCGTTAAGATCATTGATTATAGCGAGCACTGCTTTCGGATAGAACTATGTCGGATGTGCTGTGAGAACAATTCTAACTGCAAATCTCTTGAGTTATTTCACTAGCTCTTCGTCTTTCCCGTGTCTCTTGATCCTCTCAAGAAGATTCACTAAGGACTCGCTTCCTTTGACATCGTTGATTGATTCATAAGAAGAATCCTCCAATGCATCGACTAAGACAATTTGTCTCTCCACAAACTGCAAGATTCTAAATAAAAAGCTGATTTATTCTGTCTCCGATCTGATATGTTCTTTCTTGTCTGTGTCAACGAAATATTATTCCAAGATCTATTCTGGACTGATTCCTTATTCTAACCCAATCTTGCAGTTATGCGAAAGAATTGGCAAGAGCATAGCTGTCTCATCTATCTGCTCTACTGGCAAACTGTTAAACAGTGAATTCAGTAATTAATATTTCATCTGCACATTCTTCTCGAAGTTCACTACCAGCATTGACTTGTCAGATACGCTCTTCAGTTTCTGCTCATTCATAAGAAGATCGAAGGTCTTCTTTGCTTCCGAGCTAAATGCATTTACTGTAACGCCATGGAATCCTCTAGCTGAGAGTCTTAGAGAGCTATTTTGGAGCAGCTATTTGGAACTAGAAATAATGGTTTTGATCCTATTCATGCGTGTTTTAAATCTGAAAAAGGAAATCAGTGTATGTTGATTTTTATTTGTTTTTTACAGAATTATGTTGGAGTTTAATTGCTGGATATGTTTATAAAGGCACGTCGGATATCTTTTTTTTTCTATTTTGAGTATAGATTATTATCTATCTGAGATACTATGATCTTTACACAGGGAAAGCTCTTCGAGATCTATTTTTGATTCAAATAGACAAACAATCAGAACTTTGAAAGAAACATTTTGGATTTCTTTGGAGATTAGCAGAAACATCTCCCAGGCTTAGTTCTTGTTAGTTTGTTAGGTTTCTGACGCATCAGAAGGAAATTTACTGAAATCTTCCCCAGCCATCCCTTCTATGAAACCTATTCGATCGGAGATTTAACATACTGAGAAAAACTAATCAAATTAACTTAGTGTTTATCAAATAGAATCTATCTAATTGTAGCTTCATTTTAAGATGCTTTTGCAAACTGAGAAAGAAATCATTATTTTAAATATGATTTCACTCTGTTTAGTTGAGGAATTAAACTACCTGAAAAGTGAGAATCCTTGCTGTCTAGAAGGAAAAGCGATTTGCAGGAAGAATTTATTCTTTTTAATTGTTTGAAGATTTATCTATTTTGTGATGAAGTTCTCAGCGATCTAAGATTAGTTTTATCAAAACGCTTACACTCCAAGCAGTAAGTAACAGCGAGATAGCAAATTGGACTATTTCATTTTTTAAAAGAGATAATTTTTCTTTTTGTTATTGCCTTTCTAGGTTTGCGAAAGCTGCTACTTTTCTAAACACTTCAAAATTCCTAATTCAATGAGGTTTATTATTGAAACGAGCTAAAATACGAACATACGCCAAATAATATTTGATGATGTCCGTTTAAAAAGAACAAAATGTGTTGGTTTACTAGTTAAATAAACAACAAATTGTTTCATAACAATCAGAATAGAATTTTACATAAACACCCTTCCTATCTCTCTTTTGGCTTTTCATGAAGCTACAAGTGGGCTATTCTTTTATCAATTGAGTTTTCTGCAATGATGAGATAGAGGTTTGTTAGATTAGGTAAATTGGTGAAGGAAGACAAAAGAGATAATGCTAATTTCTCTAATCTAGTTTCTGATATCTCGTGAGTGACTTCTCGTTAATGCAGTAAATAGACAGCATCTAACATTAGAATAACTAAGGTTTGCTTGAATCTCTCATTTAAGCTAGTTTAGTCTCTTAGAAACTGCTCAAGAATTTCATTTAGATTTCCTTGATTTATTCAAAAGTAATAGGAATTATTTTAGAGGGATAGTTATCTTAGTTTGGATGCTAAAAATTTCCATTCCAATAACCTGAGTATTCAACACAATTATCCAGCTAAAATTCCTCTTTAGAATACCTCTCCCCCCCTAAAAACAAATGATTAAAGAAAACAAACAATACATATTTATTCTTAATTAAAGCAAACTTTTCCAAAAAATAATATGTTCTTTTCAAGCGATTAGTTTGGTCAAAAAGTAAGTAAACTGAGAATGAGGTCATAAATCTTCAAATCCAATGAAAAGAAGCTTAAATTTACCCAAATTATTCCGACTGCACTTGCTTAACCTGAAATTTTCCAAAGATTTTCAATCTTCTATTTGATACTTCCCTTTTTGCCTGAGTGATAGTAAGAAATTATCTGAAAGGATAAAATATCCCCTCCCCTTCTAACAAAACAACAACACAAAGCTCACAAATATCTTGAATGTCTACTTCCAATGGAGCATCAGCATCAACCTCCGCCTCTTCTCAGCATCTAGCCAAAATCATCCGAATTTTATCAAGACCGTAGATGGACCGCTCGCCAGCTGATAAGCGACTCTTACTCGAGTTGACAAAAGACATTCAGTTTTTCTAATAATACGAAGATCACCCTTTTGTCCACGAAAACTGCTGCTGCTACATGTCTTATGAATTTCAAGCAGAAGGAGACACTGTGTTCTAGATCAACACAATCGGAGATAAGTTCTACGTAATCCTAGAAGGTACCGTTGGAGTTTATATTCAAAATGAATGCGAAGGATAGGGAGACACACACAGCACTTGGGATATACCCATTTTCAATACTCCTCTTGGCTCTACTATCGAGAGCAATTTGAGTTGCGTGAAGTGTCTCTCAAAAGGGAGTTCTTTTGGAGAACTTGCATTACTGTATGATTCCCCCAGGATGGCTAGTATTGTCTGCCATACTGACTGTCATTTTGCAGTTCTACCAAAAAAAGAATTTCTTCGTGTTATGAAAAATGAGTAAAAGGATAAACTGAACAAGAAGCTCTAGTATTTATAGACTCTGAGTGTGTTCTAGAGAATGAATCCGCAGTTACTCAGGTAAATCTACTCGAAAGCATTTTACATATCTACGACGAAAGATTAGTATGTCTACAAGTAAGGCCAACCAACTGACCATTTCTTTTTCGTTCGGCATGGAGAATTTGCTGTGAAGAAGCATTCCATTGAAGAGAGCGATGAAGTAGCTCTAGGGTATCAGCTAAATGAAGAGAATAACCCAAAGAATCCATAAATCAGGAGGTTTTCATGTATTGAGAAGAATCTTGGACTTTTTGGTCCACTAATTAGGAAAAACAAGCAGCATGATTTGCAGCTGTCGTTGCTGGTGGAGCCTGATTATTTTGGAGAAGAAGACTTGATTTGGGGGAATTCAAAGAGAAGCTTTAGTGTTCAATGTGTGACTGCTGAAGGTGAAGTTATTATGATTTAGAAGGCATTGTTTATGTAGATTTTAACGAGTCCTGATACGAGGAATTTCTTGGAATAGCATCTAGAAATTAAAGAGAAATAGTTCCACTAGAGAATCGAGAATGCGAAGGTGCAGTTTGAGAAGTTCAAAGGATATTTATTAGAAGACCGCAAGGGAAGCTGGCAAGAAGACAAAGAAGGATAAGAGGAGAGAGACAGTATCAGCATCAGCAAGAATTAGCTGAAAAATGAACGATTTTCACTTTCTCGGTAGGATCTGCGAGATAAGAACATAATTGTACCAAATGCATAAGTATTTATCGATGCAGAATCGTAAAGAATTCTGGAAGAGAAAATCCTCCATTTCATTCAAGAGAGATACTAGCAAGTGAGTGCAAACAGAAAGGCTTAAGTACCTAGCTTTTAGGAAATCAAAGAGCATAACGAGAAGTATTAAGCTGCACTAAGAATGAAAAAGAGCAGTTAATTTATAAAGATCCCATCAGAGAAGAACCAATTAACTGATAAGAGCTAGAAAAGCCATGAATCTTCATATTCTCCTTCTAAAGCTACTGCACCACATAGATCCTTACTAGCATAACTGTAAAAGCAGATGTTGTTGCATTCTTCGACTAATGATAAATCTGAGCAGTCCTTTGTTTCATCGCTGTCATCGTATTTCCACAAGAACTCTAGTTTAAGTCCTTCGTAATAGCTATCTATGGAAGTAGACACTCCTCCTTTTCTATGTTCATCGTTAAATTGTATTAAACAACAACAACCTTTAAAGTCAAATTGCTAAACATATTCTAATTTCTTTGAACCTCCTCATTAGACTTCAGAAAATGATTTACTACAACAATAGTAATCTTCAGGATTGATCAGCAGTCCAATCAGAAAAACATCTATTAAATTTTTTGATAGCCCAAGGCGAGATCTAAGTGGTGGTCTCTTAACTTTGAGAGAATCAATCCAACCAAAAACTTAAGAAGCACATCAAGATATGTAGCAATATGAGCAACACCCTTAACAATAAAACTAACAAACTGAAAGGAGAAATACTAATTTGGTGACTTCTCCTTAAGACTCTCCGACTAAAAGAGCAGGTCCATCTTGTTAGAGTATCAGAAGTTTCAGCCTGGAGAGTATAACTTCCAGATAAAGGTCCTTAAATAATAATTCGCCTTAAAAGTAGTTTGTCTTATAAATTCTGAATAGGAGACTTGTGAAATAAACTGCTAAAGGTGTTACTAATAGGATATCTACTAGACATGTAAGTAAATCTCCTGATATTTCTAAAGAGAATACCTAGAATTTTCTAATTTCAAATAATTAATCTACAACATCTAAAATCAATAAAACTTTAACTAAAATAGCCGATTCTAGCAATTAAACTGTCAGTAACTCTTCAGTTGCAGAAACTACTACTACTAGGGAGGAGTCCAAGACAACTCTTTTTCTAAAGAGAAGAGGTTCTTTGCTTTTAAAAGGTAGTGGCAATTCTTCCAATATATCATATTGCTAATAACTCCCTTCGAGTTTTAGCCCAATTAAAACACCATAAAAGATTAATTCCTTAAGTAAAATAAATAATTCATCTTTTTAAATACAATAGTCTTCAAGCCATAGGACAATAAATAGAGTAAATCAAATAGATTAATAAACTAATGGTAAATAAGAATAATAAGGTAGAAGCTTTCAATTAATAAGAATAAAGACTGAGGAATAAACACCAACCAGCGAAAATCCAAATTAAAATACTCAAACAATACCAATTATTCATAGTTAGAGAGCATTAGGTTAGGTTTTATAGAGCACCAATGTTTAGGAGATGCTAATGGCATCCCCTGATAATGTTATAATATCTCCTACCCGTCAAAAAATGAGCATCAGATTTTAAAATATTTTCAGGAATACTCAGCATCTGCACTGAGAATTCGTTTTGTATTCTATTTTCACGAGCAAAGTGAAAAAAGAGATACTCAAAACAAGGATTTGTTTATGAAAAGTAATTTATTTTTGAACTTTTTAATGTAAAATTCAAAGAATCTAAGAAATATGCAATTTTTTGGGGATTTAATGATAAAAAATCCTTTGAGAATCTATCTCTCCTTGGGAAATCACAGAAAGATACTAAATTTGTCTGCTGGAAGGGACTCAAAAAACACAATAAGATAACAAAGATAGCCTTCAAAAACAAATAATACTTCCAAAAAAAGGGGATAAAATACTCCAAAACTACTCGGGTAAAGTCATATTTGTAACAATAAAAAGAGACATGTATTACCGGAAATGGTCACGTATGGAGTGGTGGGACTCCGTGAGATACTTCAAGAAGTATCAGCTCCTTGAATACAAAGAAGAACACAGAATGTTCCATTTGTTTCCTCCTACTTGGCAAGATTATCTTCCCTCACGATTCTAGAGGAATCTTATCAACAGAGAAGATGCCCAAGATAAGCAGCTAATTCACACACTTTTCCAGCGATATCCTGATTTGCGATATGATACTTCGGGGAGAAGAGAAGAAATGGAGGACTCATAAAGATTGAGTTCAAATTACGCTGTGAGATTCATTGTCAAGCAGAAAAGTCTCATGAAGAAGGGTCTAGGTGAAGGTGCTGCTTTCAAGGAGACTGAGAAGTTGTTCCAAGATCGTATGCAGAGGAAGATAGACTAGAACAACTTAACCAGAGGGATTGCGATAAACAATAGGGCTAGATCGTTCATGACATTTTATCAGCAACAAGCTGAGCGCGAAGCAAGATGGAAAGTGTAAAGAATGAAGAGAGATGTTCAATAGTATAACATCGAGAAAAAGGAGTTCGAAAAAGAGATGAATAATGATGGAGGTAACGGAGAAGGGGGGTTTGAGGGTTGGTTGCTAATAGTATTAGATGGGATGGATGAAATTTAGTATTTTGAAGTAATGTGATTTCGGTTAAATTTGGTTGGTTTTTGAAATAGATATGGAAGAAGATTTCACTTAAGACGAAAGCATGTATACTAGAGTGCTACTTAAGCTTCAAAATGATGGTATTGTTGATAAAATCAAGGTAATTTAGAGAAGGAAATCGTGTGCACTATGGGAAAAATTGAAATGGAAATCACATTGAAATATTAGGGTTTTCTTTATTATTTTCTAAATAAAATGGCTTAAACTAAGATATTTTTGCTTAAAGCAATGCTCATTTTAGCTGATTGTCTTAATAATATTATTAGGGAGAGGAGAAGAAGTCATCTCAACGGGAGTTTGTTGAAAGAAGTGAGAACATGTTCAAGGTGTACTATGAGAGAGCTGCTATCTACGATAGACTCCAAGGACTCACCGATCAGCAGATCCAAGCTGAGATCTAGAACTCGCCTGCGAAAATGAAGAAACGAACCAGAGCTTTAGTGAAGAAACTCGAGAAACTTGGTGTGACTTTGAAGGAAAATGGTGAAGTTGATTATTCATAGGTGAAGAACGATAATCTCAAGAATAAACTGCAATCCGATCCAACTATCAAGGCTGCGTTAATGCTGAAGGATCTCTAGTTTGAGTTCCCACACAGAGAACATCAAATGGACTAAGCAGTGACTCTCAAGTAGCAATTGTCTGAAGTCCAAGATCTACGAAAGAACTATGTCAAAGATATCATGGAAATCGCAGGATAACCCTTCAAGATGAAAGAGCCTATGTTGTCTTATGAACAAACCCACGATATGCGTGAAGAAAACGAAGAAAATGCAAGGAAAGCGAAACTAAAGGGAGAACAACTTTTGGAAAAAGCTTACACAGATTCGTTGCTGAAGCCCGTTATGTAATCACCTGCAACTTATAAGCTATTTGAAACTTACGAGGAGCGTATTCTGAGAATTGAAGAGAAATGGCTGAGAAGACAGATCAAATAAGCAGAAACTAAAGGTACAGAGAGAATATTTGTGCTTTTTTGAAGTATTAAATAGCAGAATTATTGCTGTTTTTGATAAAAATATTTGTAATAATGTATTTTTTGATGGTGATTTTTCAAAGAGCAAGCGGATGAAAAGGAGATCTAATTGAAGGTTGTGATTGACAAGCTACGACGAGCAAAGTACAAAATCGATCAACTCAGCAAGCAGCACGCTTCAGAAATGATGTTCGAAGAGCACGAAGTCTTCGGGGATGATATCTTAATCGATCAGAAGGTAGGCTACGAGGATCTGAGAGATTATCTCTTCTAGCCAACTGAGCTTAGGAGAAAAGGAGAGCTTGAAGTTCTCAACGATAACTAGATCTAAGAAATGATTAAGATCTCCACGATCAAGGAAGATCTCAAGAATCCATATGCGCAAGATTATGGGTCACACATTGCATTGTAGGACACCGTAGAGTTCAAGAAAATGAAAGCTGATAGAGTTAGAGAGCTCAAAGCAGAACGAGAAAGAACTGAAAAAGATCAGGAAAAACTAGATGCGCTGTAGAGATTTGACAAAGATGACTAAGACGCTGAAGCTGCTGATAAAGGAGGTTCTGGTAGTGGCAAAGTTGCTGACTATTCGATCAAGAAAAGCAAGAAAGATAAGACTGCTGCTCCGAAGGCTGAATTATCCACTGCAGACGACACCGAAGAAGGGAAAATCGACGAAAAGAAAAAGATCCTGGATTTCATTAAGAAAGCGAACGAAAAGAAATCTAAACTCTCTTCTAAACCGAAATGATGAATGGTGGTGCTGTGTTTGTTCGAATATTCCTTATGATTTGTTAGATATTATTTTCTCATTTAAATTCCAAACTCAGGATATTTTTATGTTTTAATTATGGACAAAATGTGAATGTATTTAACAAGGAAATTCATTTAATAAATACAATAAATATTGAATTTAGAATGACTTGGCTATCATTTTCTAAAAACAATTTATTAATTTTTAGATTATTTATTTAAAAGAAATATTTGTTTTTTTTTCCATTTAAAATTGCTAAATAAATAGGGGTTGGGGTTGGGGTTGGGGTTGGGGTTGGGGTTGGGGTTGGGGTTGGGGTTGGGGTTGGGGTTGGGGT
>Ga0302271_10000520_pt1 | contig 37731 bp, 25 predicted proteins | sample III_Bog_N1_1_FD_198767 | JGI IMG/M metagenome (GOLD analysis project Ga0302271, IMG submission 198767) | Peat permafrost microbial communities from Stordalen Mire near Abisko, Sweden - III_Bog_N1_1 | ecosystem: Environmental > Terrestrial > Soil > Wetlands > Peat | place: Sweden: Abisko... | reverse complement strand
AGTTAGACTTGAAGACGATGTACTCATCACAAAAGAAGGGTATTTTAATCTAACAAATGTGCCACGTACAGTGGAAGAAGTCGAGAGAGCATGTGCGGGATTACCTTGGAAGGTCTGAAAATAATTAAATAGGGGTTTGCCATCTCCCATGGGAAAGCGATATTATCATAAAATATTTATATTTATTTTTAGTGTTTTCAGAGAAAAATATGCAATTAGTTGTATTAACTGAGCTGGGAGGGATTATATCATCTCTTGAATTGATAATATTTTACACTTTTGTGGTAAAAACCGTAAGGGGAAATATAAATATTAAGGAAAAGTGAATAATTAATCAAATTAGTAGTATTTCAAGAGTCAAGTGTTTCAAAAATAGATTAGAGAAGCAAAACAAAAGAATATGGGTAACTAAAGTTGCTGTCCAGGATTGAAGGGTGGAGGGGATAATAATAAAGGGAAAACTAATGTCTCCGTATTGAACAAAACCAATTAGATGCTATTAGGCAAGAAAGATAAAGATGCTATTAATCCCTAGGATTTATCAACTTCCAGTCAACCAAGGAGATTATCGTAGATTTCTTAGAAATCTCAGAAAGATCATCACGAAAAGCATCCATTTGATGACTACCAAAAGCTAGCGAATTTAGGAAAAGGTGCGTATGGCGAAGTGTCTCTTGTGAAGAAGAAGAAAGATGGGAAATTGTTTGCGATGAAAGTGGTGAAAAAAGAGAAAGTAGCGCAAAACAGCAAGATGATTGAAGCAACTCTTCTCGAATAAAAGATACTTAAAAAGAGCAAGCATCCCTTCATTATCAAGCTGTTTTAGTCCTTCTAAACGGAAGAGAAGCTGTACATCATCATGGAATACACACCTAATGGTGATCTGTTTTCGGTTCTTCAAAAAATGAAGAGATTTGATGAAAACTCCGCTCGATTTATCTTCGCAGAGGTAACAAATATGCCAAAAATCAATCTAATTTCAGGAATTACATACTAACTGTAAGCTAAAGTTTGAATATATGCTTGGAAGAATAGTAAGCAGCTGGTTTGGTTCTAATCAAATGAGATATTCAAGCATGATTACTAAAAATATCTCTGGAAAACAATCATTTTCTGTGCATAATTGTGGATGCATTTCATCAATTAATAGTAGATTATTTTAAAACAAATTAGGTAGTATTAGGACTCCAATATCTCCATGAAGAACAAAAGACAATGTATCGAGATCTCAAGCCTGAAAACATCCTAATCGGAGAAGACTGCCATATTAAACTATGTGACTTCGGATTAGCGAAATAGTTTGTGAACAGCGAAGACAAAGAAAACGCTTTTTTAGGTACTCCTTAGTACCTCGCACCTGAGATCGTCTTGCAGCAGCCTTACGATAAGAATATTGATCTTTGGACTCTTGGGATTCTTTTATTTGAACTGCTCTCAGGTAGTCCTCCATTTGGTTAAGCAAACCCAAAGAATCTAATGAAAGAAATAGCTTTAAATAAACCAATATTTCCAGCATATTTCTCAGCAAATGCTGTGGATATTATTAGAAAGCTGCTTCACAGCGTTGCAAGTAAAAGACTAGGGAGTTAAGGTTTTTAGGATATCAAGAAGCATCCATTCTTAGAAAATGTCGATTGGGATCAATTCTTTAATAAAGAAATAGAATCGCCGCTGAAATAATATATGACTAAAAAACCAACTCGAGCGTATAGAGAGAAGACAATCTCTGAATCGCCAAGGAATACAAAAAAACCTCTTGGGGAATTTCCAGAATTCACATACAACCCAAATTCGTTGCTGCTTGCTGAGGACAACAATAGATTCTGAAATTTTAAGGAATTTTAAGAGCAAAAAGGAACCCTTTTATTGCTAGTTGGTTTTATCATACCTATTTCTATGTTTACCCGTTTGAAATTGAGGTTTCTTTATTTAGAATTATTCTATTTCACATTGAACATAACTTGATATTAAAATCTACAGGAAAAAACAAAACAAAACACAATTCACTGACAAAAATACTTTTTTTGCAAACACCATCACATAGCAAGTTCTTTAGCTCCTGCCGTGATGCTCGCCTGGAGTTGACAGCAGTGCTCACAATCACTGCTAGTTAGTTCTTGCAATCCTGTTGCTAACGATACCAGCGATGATATTTTATCTCTGAGTGGTCTGTATTTACTATTGAGATGCGCATTTTCATTCGCAAGCATTTCATTTGCTTAGGATAAGTAGCACATTCTTTTGTTGATTTCTTCATTTTAATCGCCTTATGATTGTCTGCTTGTTATGCTTAGTTTCTCGACTTTTTTCTTCAACGAATCTCTCTCGCTGGTTAACTATTCAATTTGTTTCTTTATCTCTTCAGGGACCGTTTTAGCTTCATTAGTGTTTGCGGTGTTCTATTTGTAATTTACAAAGTTAATCAAAATGTTAAGAAAATGCAAGATAATCCTAACCTAATAATTATTCGATTCAAATGAGTGGATATTTCTTCCTGCAGCGCCTTCTGATCTTGCAAGAGGTGCTGTTTAAAATTGTGATATTCTTTGAGCCTATTACGACGCATAGTTTAACTGAAATGATTGATTTTGCTACTGCTGTGATGATTGCCTTTCTCGTTCATTTTCTTGTTTACTTTGCTATGATTTTTCAAACTACGATTGCTGTAATAAAAGTTTATTTTTCGTCTAAGTAAGTTAGCTATTTTCATTTGCTAAACTTGCTATCCTTCCTTCCAAATCATCTCCTTTCTGCATGAACAATTGCAAAACAACATAATAAAACAGATATTGATCAAAAAAGAATATTTTATTTGTACATAAATGGAATTTGCGCTGGCTAATTAGTTTTTAATAGCTTCTACATTATAAGTCAGATTCACCACTTCTTGCTAGCACTGCTAGTGCTCTTCTTTCCAAAACAAGCATTCTTCCTTCAGCTCCTCAATTTCCTTCTTTAAACTAATCTCCTAGAAAATTCAAATGATTCATTAAATTACTTTTCAACTTTTTAAAACTAATTCCTTACTCTTTTGGCGAAATCATTAAGAGTCTCTGCGTAATTCTACCCTTCAAGCAGCTTTTCAAGTTCTAAACATCGGAGCTTGTAGTGTTCTTCTTCGCCTTCAGAGTGAAATAATTTTCTTTGTATTTCCTTATCATTTATTTCCCTTTCTGATACTGCTGCTCGCAAGGGATTACTAGTTTTTCTCATGGAGTGCTAATGGGCTGTCATTATTTTAGGAGAATCTGGGAGAGGCATATCTGAAATCACTTGGGAAATGTCATTGCTATTTGTATTGTTAATGGATGATTTCAGAGATTGCTAAATGATTTGTTTCCCTTATTGCTGCAGCTGTTGCTATTTGTCTGATTATAAAGCTTAGTTTTGTTATGTGAGAGAACTGATGTTTTGCTAGGCTTTGCGAAGAGATTGTGTAAGCGAAATGATATTTTTAGCAGCTGCTTCTTTTTCGACATCTTGTTGTTTCTTTGCTTACTGAAATTACAGTAAAAATACTTCTTATTGTCTGAGAGCATCCTCCAATTCCTTTTCCCTTCCTTCTTATCTCTTCTTATTTTATGAATCTGACAATTAGTTTGTATGATTCTGCAATCTCCTTAATTCTTCTCGATCAGCGAGTACTTAAACACTTAGATTTCTGAGTTAATCATAATCTTGCACTGCATTCTCTTACACTTATTTTAACGATTCTTCAACTTATGTCTTTGTTCCTTTCTGCAAAGACTCCACAAATGACTTCACCAACGATCTAAACTTCTAATTCCCTCCTAACTAACCTTACAAACCCAAAATCTATTTATTTTTCTCTTCACATTCACTCTCCTTTTTCTTAATCGCTGTTTAAAGATCCGCAACTATCCCCTCTAACTTAGCTAATTGTTATATATTTTTTCTCATTTATTGCAAATAAATCTCAAACTACTGCTGCATACCACTCTCATTCAACTCGTATCCACTTTCTGTTTAAATAATGTTTTATTAGCTTCTCTCATTAGCTTGAGTCTTCACCTATTCGTCTCTCTAACTGCTTGTAATTCTACCTTCTATACTGCTATGATTTGATTCTCGATTTAGTTGTTTTCTTGTATTTGCTGAACTTAATAGTTTATCTCTTGAGAATTGTACCTAATCTGCTTGTTGAAGTTACTAGCTTTTACTAGTTAGCTCTTAATGATCTCTCTTCAATGATTCACATTGCTCTTTAAGGTGACTAATTTACAACTCGTATTCTTCTTTTTGTATTGAAAAGAACTATTTCTATCTAGCAAATTCCTTCTCGCTTTCGTTGTTCAAATAACTGTTCGTTCCTTCCACTTATTACTAAACACAAAATGTTAAGTTTAAAATTGTAAAAGGCTTTTTTATATTTACCTGTCCTGAAGTATTTTAGGAAGTACTCGTCAACTTACACCTAAAAAGTGGAGATATTACACAAGCTATTTTATCAAATATCTCTGCGCATGTGCTCTTTGAACTGTCAACAGATGCAGAGTTTTAAATATCTGTCCTGATTTTGTCCATATCCGATTAGATTTTTCTAATTAGATGTTCAGCATCCAACTACTACTCACCTACTGTTTGTTTTACCAGTTCTTGATGCTATTCCTTCGATCCTTCAGTTTTAACTTACTTGTCTAATTTGGCAACTTGTGATTATGTCTATTATAACTTGATGATTTGTTCTTCCAATTGAGAGACTTAACTATTCAAGCGAATCACTTGATCATTGCTGAGTGGTTGAAAATGCATAACATTTTGTTTTAGAATTGAATTCTCTGCTTCAATGTTTCTCAGTTTTGTGGTTAATTCCAAGAATATCCTTCGTCGTTCTTCGCCAGTTTTGTTTAGTTCTGATTGCAGATCTCTTCGCTCTTCTTAGAATGCTTATGTTTATTCCTGTTTATCACCAAAACACATTTGATTTACTCCAAATTTAACAATGAAATGTGTGTTTACTTCTAGCTTATTGAGAAGTTATTGCTTTTAGATACTGAATTCTCCTTCAATTTTCTGTAAGTTCCTCTCCTTTTCTACCAAATCTTGATGCATTTTCAGAATGGTCTGCTGTAATTCCTCCGCTTCTCGCTTAGCTTCGGACGTATTGATTGAAAAGTTCTATCTTGAAGTTGGAGTTAAAGTTCTCTTCTTTTCATCCTTGATTTCTTGAGTTTAGTTCCAAGGAGATGTCTTAATGTCAGAGCAGAAGGATTAACTTGTGGATTTGCCTGAGCTCTTATACAAGCGGATCAGAGGATTAGGGGTAATTTTGAACTAAGGAGAATGAGAATCATAGCTATTCTGATTATGAGCAGTATGAGAGACCATGTATGATCTGGGAGGTGAACGATCTTGTGTGGGAAGAGGAGGTGTAAGTATGAGACTTTTAGTCTTCTCTTACTAGAGCCTATTGTCTTTGCGAGAAATGGCTGACATTTAGAAGTAGTAAAGGTTCAAGCAGAAACTGAATGATATATTTGAAGTTATTTGAGGATAAATTGTGGTGAATTTATAATTTGTATTGTATTCAACGAACTCTCTCAAGATAGTAGCAGTTAACGGGGGGGAGGTAATTTGATCTAGCTGTTGATGTTTAATAAGGTTTTATTTGGATCAAGTAAAATATTAGTAACTTTTCCATGAGTTACTAAGAATCCTTTGATCAAACAAGGCAATAGGTTTTTGTTGAAAATAGGGAAGTAATTCTTTTTTGTTCTGAGAGTATCTCATTTTCTCTCAAAAATGTTGTCTCAAAACAATTATTAGCAATTAAACAATAACCATACAGTTTAAATAATTAATCAAAATATGGCCAACAGACAGTACTGTAAATTATGCTTCTCTAAATAAAGAATAGCAATTATTATTCTTTACCAAATTATTGAAGATCTCCTTAAAACTTTATTAACTATTAAGAGGATTAGTTTTTTAATATTAAAACTCACTCAAGCTAAAGACAATTAATTGACCTATCATTTTTAGAAAGAAAGGAGGACTTAAAACTACTATTCAATTATCATAACTTCATTCTCCAAAGTAATAGGCCTCACTTTATAGATTTTATTGTCTCTTGAATTTGGCATAGAGAATGCTAGCATTTACTTTCTTTTTTAAGACAATTGTCCTGAAAATTAAAGAAGTAAAAACTAGACTATCCTATGAATTAATAAAGGTAAATGAACTGTAGTATGATAATGGTTCGTTTTCCTTTTACTTTTTGTTAATTCGTTTTAAGATTAAAAAAGCTTTCCGTTTTGGATTAAATAGAACAGACAAAAAACAATACACTTGACTAGCAGCGCTGCTAACTCAATCATTGAACTAATTAAATTAAAAAATAAGCAACAACACTTGCGAAAATGAGAATAATGTCAACTCAATTCAAGCTAATATTTAGCTTGTGGCTCTTGCAAGCAGCCTTTGTAACTGCTGATTTACCTGTGCACTGCATGAAGAAGTAGATACTCGGAAACTGGGTGTTGAAACAAAGCACCGCTTTTGAATCTACTGATATAAAAACATTAGCTTGTGGACATTCTATCCCAGATAAACAAGAAACAAGCTATCTAGCGTTAGGTGGTTCGTTAGCTTAAATCGACAATGAAGTACAAGTATCCCTCGATGACGATTTTGTTGTGAGAGGCAAAGAAGGAGAAGGAAAGTGGACTCTGATCTACGATGAAGGATGGGAATTAGAATACTTAGGCACCAAGTACACTCATTTCTTTAAGTATGAAAAAGAAGGAAGAGATTATCAATCTGACTGCTCTCAGACAATAGTTGGATGGTTCAATAACATCCAAAAAAATCAAAGAGGATGCTCTCAAGCGTTCAAAGTCAACCTAGACGGTTCAGAGCACACAACGTCTATCAAGCAAGCGCATGTTGTATAACCTAAAGGTGTCAGTTTCAATTAAATGTCTTCTAGATTTTAGAGTAAGAAATAAACAAAAATTTTATGATTTCATATCAATGTTTGGTGGAATTCAAAAACTCATTTTGATTTTTTTTTGTTGTTTTTTAGATTCGATTTATGCAAATAAACCTGCTGGAGCTGAAGTATTTGCTGAAATGAAAAAGACTCAAACTCCCTAGGACACAAATCTCAACCACGAAGAGATTGTCAATAGACTCAACAAAATCCAAGGCAAAACATGGACTGCTAAGGTGCCTATTAACATGGCTTAGATGACTCTAGAAAAAATGAATTCTCGTGCTGGAATCAGACAAAAGAAAAAAGCAATGTATGGCCAAAATATTGAGAAATCTAGTAGTTTTATTGAGGTTAATGAGAAAGCTACTACAGATTACGCTCACTTCTCCAAAGAAGACACTACTGGATTGCCTAAAGAATTCAACTGGGCTGAGAAGATCCATCCAGCTCGCTCTTAGGAAGATTGTGGTAGTTGCTATGCTATTGCAACGACAGCAATGCTTTCTTCTCGTCTTTGGATTACCACTGGAGATAATACTGTTCTTTCGCCTTAGCATTCACTTGCTTGCAACTTCTACAACCAAGGATGCGATGGTGGGTATGGTGTGCTTGTAAGTAAATTCTACAGTGAGTTTGAAGCTGTTCCAGAGAGTTGCCATCCGTATATTGCAAAAGATGGGTAGTGCTCGAGTTGCAACGTTGATAAACTTGAGCATGTCTTCTCTGTGAGCGATTATGAGTAAAATAATTAAAAAATTTTATGACTTGAATTCAAAATATTTTTACATTTGAACATTCAGATATATTGGTGGATCTTATGGCAGATCCTCTGAGCTAAAGATGATGCAGGAAATCAAGAAAAATGGACCAATCGTAGTCAGCTTTGAGCCTCATTTTGATTTCATGTACTACAATGGAGGTATTTATCACTCTGTCGAACCTAGTGAGTGGATTCAGAAGAATGAAGTAAAACCTTCATGGGAAAAGGTAGACCACTCTGTGCTGTGCTACGGTTGGGGTGAAAATGAAGATGGAAAGTTCTGGTTGCTTTAGAATTCATGGGGCCCAGATTGGGGTGAAAACGGAAACTTCAAGTAATTAATTGTTATTTGCTATTTTGTAAACCTTTTCTGAAAAAAATGAAAATATTTGATTAGAATGAGAAGAGGAACTGACGAATCTAACATCGAGAGTATGGGAGAGAGAGCTACTATCACAAAGAAGAGAAGAACTATCACGCATAAGAGTTATACTTAGTTAACTTCTCACATCTACCTCCAACAAAAAATGAAGACTCCTCTAAATAGACAATAGGCATATTGAAGTTACTCCAATGGAATTTATATGTTTAGAAATAAATTAGTCTTTATTAGCATACTTTGAACAAGAAGTATCTCAATGATTTATTCAATAAAATACTACAAAAATGCAGATGCAAACAATATGCAAAGACCAATTTATTTTAAAAAAATATCAAAGTAATGATTGAGGGTGGCACTGCTTAGATCGAATTGATTTGGAAGATTTGGAGTTAAATATTGATTGCTAGACCAAACTGACTAAAAGGATTTGATAAATACAGTAGCTAAATAAATAGGTATCTCCCTTTTTGTTATGTTTGCTTAATAAATTATTCTTAGATTAGGGCAATTTTCTTAAACGACAAGATTTTTCTATCTTAAAGAAGATTCTAATCAATTTGAGTTTCATCTTCATCATCCTAGCATCCATTCGCATGATCACAACCATCCTATCCATAATCTCCTTCGCTGTTCGTCTATTTGTTTCTGCCAAATTATCCTCCTCTTCTTTTAATTATTTATTAATTTTTTTAAGCAAATTGTGTGGATGATTTTTCGTTTGTTTGAATCTAATAATTACTAAAATATTAATAAAAAAGAGTTGATAAGGCATAAGCACAAATCAATAAAATTAATAAAAGATGGCAAATATTCTATCTTTGATACGCCGTTCCTTTGAGTACATCTTTGGTGATAGATCTAATTCATATGAACCTGAATGTGAAAATTGTACAATTATCTTCATTGCAGACAAATTGGTGCTTCACATACGACCCACTTCTATTGATGTCTACAAGACTAGCAGCCTTAGCAAAGCTGATCACACAGTCTAAATCAAAGGGGGGAAACTGCAGAAGCACATAATCTCAGGCTATTGGATTGAAGGCACCTAACTTATCGCTGTTGTTCAAGCTGATAAAAAGCTATTTCTGATAAACTACGCAAATGGTAAAATCTTCCAAACTATCCTTGACGCTTATTTAGTGTGCAGATTGAATGTTGACTCTCTGCTGTTCTTTGGAACTAACAAAATCCGCAGCGTTGCAAGGAGAACTTTCAAAACTATCAACCAAATCACAACTGCCTTTGCATCACCTGCATTTGCCATTGACATTAGCTCTGGCTTGATTCTCATAGGCACATACTGGGATCTATTTGTTTATGATCAGTCTCTCAATAATAAATGTACAGTGATGCGTGCGCACGGACTTAGCATTTCGTGCGTGAAGATTCTGAGTTCTTCGCTGATCATATCTGCAGCAGAAGATTTTCTTCTGACACTTTGGCACTTATCAACAGACACTTAAGGCATTCTTAGCATCAACAAAATCATAACTTACTCTCTTTAGTATTTGGTTCCTAGGAAAATTTCTTTATGTCCATATTCGCACAGTGCAATTATTCTAGAGTCTTCCTTTTAAATACGATTCCTACCCTTCAATCAAATTCTGGATGATCCTCACATCAATATTTCTGGATTACGACTCAAAAAGCAAGGACTCTAGTCAGTGGATTTCAGGAGTCTTCTTGAAACTGTGCTAGATAAGAGATGTAAGGTGCTGCTGAATGAAAATATGTTGGAAGTTAAAACGTTCTAAGCTTTTGCAAATAAAGATAAGCTTATCGTGTGCCTTAAACCGTATTGTACGTTAGTATGTGCTAAGCTAGCCTTTAGTCAATTTCCTAAAAAGATAGAATTAAATATTTGAAAAATCTCGAAATAATCTTCAAGAATAGCAAGCTATCTTTTTGAAACAAAATACTGAGATTATTATGAAAACAATTAAAAAGCCCTAAATATTAAGAAAAGCCATTTATTAGATAAAATGTGGTTATTTTAACGAAGTTGAGAGGTTGAATATGGGTTAATTGATGACTTTTAAAATACGAACAACGCGCACATATATTATCTTTTACAGTGTGAGAGATGTAAAATATTTGTGTTTTATGAGTCTCTTGTCTTGTTGATAGATTTAATTGCTTTCATTGCTTTTGAACATACTACTACTACTATTACTGCTCATAATAATAAGGTTTTTAATGATGCTTTTCGTTATGTCTACTATTTTGGTTTAAATAATTTCTTTGACCATCATTCTAATGGTAGGAAGAAGCACTCTGATTGCTTGAGGAATGAGAAGGGTGATTATCATATTAGTGTGAGTCGTACATCTGTTAATGAAAGACTTACTAATTTTGTTGCTACTTCTGAGACTAAATCAAATCGCTGATTGAAAGGAATACAGGCTTGAACTTCTTTTCCTAAGAAACAAATATTTTTAAAAAATTATTGAACCTAAAAGTAAATCATTCGAACCCTTTAATTCATGACACTGGAGTTCTAGAAGTGTTCTTCAAGTTCAGCTCTTCCTTAGATGCGAGCGTACTTTAAGTTACATATCTGTTCATAATTACAAAGGATATTGAAACAATCACAACATATTCTTTTCTAATTTACCTTATCTGAATTGAACTTTTTCCACTTTTTCCCATTGAACTCCAGGAAAAATTACCGAATGCATTCAGGCTTGATGAAGTTGATAAACCCATATCCCACGTTGCATTTGTTCTAATGTTTGGTAAGGTAGTTAAGCAAAGGGATTGTTTGAAAGAATTGTTATTACCTGGAAGTCGATGGGAAGATAGAAGAAATCGAAGTTGTCTTGATGGTTCTTTTGAATAGCTTGTAACACGCAGTTGAGAGTGTACTTGTTCGGGATATTCTAGATGTAAACAGTTGTTCGCCCATCTTCCTCAAGCTTGTTGAGGTTAATGTTATATTTCATTGTTTCTTCTTTGATTTCTAGCTTTTTCTTGCCCTTTGTTTGGGAAGATCCCACGCAAAAGCTATTGTTATTGCTGTTGAGACTTGGATTGCTCAAACTGTTCGGCATTTTAGAGGCACTTAAGGATTGAGGGATTTACTGTTGATGGCTCAACGATTGCAGTTGCATTTAAGAAAGTTATTGCTGATTCTGAGCAGGATCAAATTGTCCAAATTGAAGGCATGATAGCTGCTTGGAGTGATGAGATTTCAAAGGAATAGACGAGGAAGTTAGATTAAATTATGAATCTTATGGGATTTGTTGAGTGTTTTCAAAGTGAGAAGGAATATTTTGAAAGATAGGGGATTGCTACATGCCTTAGTAGCTTTCCTGCTGCTGTTGAGGCACATAGATTTGTTGGTAGGCTTAAATGGAATTGTATTGTGAATTACTTGGGTTTAGGGATGGTTGATTTTAATAGAATGAAGAACCTGTGAAGAACTACTCAGAAGGATCAGTTCTTTATTGGAAAAAGCATTATTGCTGCTATTATTACTACTCTTGTTGCTGCTTCTGTAGTTGAATGAATTTGACAATGTCAGCTTATTTGTCTTAGACATTTCCATAGGATGAACCAGAGCGGAAGGTATTTATCAAATCAGAATCAGATGTGGAGGCTTAGGAGTGATTGCAGTTTAGCTTTGCGTTAGGTAAGTGATGAGCAGAGTTGGAGTTCGAAGAGAACAGAGACTGAGAAGATATCTACAAAGGTATCTTTTATCGGTCTTTCATCGAGGAGAACATTGTCTCTTGAGGCTATGAATTTTGTCTTATTTCAGGCTGTATTTCAAACATGTTACATTATGAAGTAGCTGATGGTCCTTGCTGCATTTAAGATGGAGAGATATTCTGCGAAGACCCTTAACACATCAGATGAGGTAATGACATATTCTACGGATGAAAGTGCTGTAGTGATTAAGCCATTTGCCTTGACTGCTAGGCTTACTAGAGCTGTAATTGTTAGGATATCTATTACTGCTACATAGGATGGTTAAGTTAGTTCTAAACAGCAGGAGGAGTTTACGGGAATCGTATTTAAGTAGCTCCTTGAACTTGATTTACATTAGGGTTTGCAAAGAAGTGAAAAGGTTATTATTATTATTGTTATTGTTGCTGCTGCTACTGTAAATGTTGCATTTATTGCATTTAAGATGGCTATTAGATTGGAGGCTATGTAGTATTCGATGAGAAAACATTGAATGGCTATTGCTAGTTTAAGTTATTTGTTTGTGGTTACTAATTGAGAATTGCAGCAATTAGGTTCTTCTGAGAAGGTTCAAATAATGAGAAAGATCCCTAATTAGCTAAAATCTACTGCTCGTAACTTTATAAATACTATTGTTGTTGTTATTGCTATTATTTCATTAGAAGATGCTGCTATTGCTGCATTAATAGTTGCTATTATTATTACTGCTGAGATGGATTGAATTACTGAAATTCTTGGATTGGTTGAGGGGAAAGGAATAATTGCTAAAACGGTTCTCTAAATTCATTATTGGGAGCAGCAAAGGGTTCAAAGGAGATAGAATTCGATGCTTAAGTCGCAGGATATGGATGGAAAGGATGTTCTACTGGAGCTAGAGATGGAGTAGGTCGTTGAATAGGTTAATTCAGAGAAGTTTGGATTGAGTTTATTACTCCATCTGTTTTTCTGATCGGTTATTATTCTCCTTCAGAATCGCTGTTGAGTAGTTCAACTTACTTGATAATTTGAATGTCAGCTTCGCTTTGATAATTTAACTGATCTTCTTCAGGGGGATAGTATTGAGTAGTATCAATTATTGGTTCCTTTTTCTAAGAAGAAGAAACCTCAAATGGAATGTTACTCTCAACAACCTTTGCTGGTTATTATTCATCTTATTTCGATTGTGAAAATTCATTATTTTCTTAAGGTTATGTTTATTCATTCTGCGGGATTAACTCTGCCAATTTCTAAGGAGCTTCAGATATTGATAGCAGCTGGCAAAGATCGTCCTTTTCAAACGTATTGACTCTGCGTTACATGATTTATCTTATTTTCCTCTTTGGAATCATCGTTTTCCCTTGAGAGCTGCTATCAGATTAAATTGCTGTCTTGCTATTATTCGCTTCTTCAGGTAGAAGTGGTTTGATAGGATACCTCGAATTAGCAGTAATCTATTTCAAAAAAAAGCAAACAAAAAAAGAAATCAGCCAAAATAAATATATATTTTTGTTTTTTCGCTTACTAAATTCTCTCTTGCCTTTCCACTTCTGATCAAGTTGATGGTTTCTTTGATTTCTTCTTTTGAGTAGATACTTCCATATTCAGTGAAATTACCTGCCTTTGTTCCAAGCACTGTACTATTATTAGTGATGCAATTAGAATTTCTCATGGTTTTGTTGTTGTTAAGATTGCTAGGAGGAGCTTCTTAAAGTGAATCGACTGACGCATTCGATCGATTCTTAAAAGATCTAGCTGTGATGGAATTAGATGTTAGCTTGGATGAACTGCTGTTGCTGTCATTCTTATCCGAATCATGAGAGCTAAGAGTTGCATTTCCATTATTAATTTCTTAACTTGGAAGGTCTTTATTCCTTTAAATTTGTGAATCGGGAGGAGAATTACCCGAACTATCATCTCTAGCATATCCTTCTTCTCGCTTGATTGGCTTGCATGATAACGATGATCTCAACTGCCTTCTTAAGCTTTTGAGATCATTCTGTTGATTGGCTCCTGCTATGTAAGAAGAGTTCAAACTCTGCAGACTCGTCAATACAGCAGAATTGTTCTTTTCTTCATCACTTTTGCTTTAGTGAAGTTTCTAGCTTGATCCCTCTTTGCTTCTATTAGACGAAGCTGCTCTCTTGCTCACAGCATGCACTTCGGACATCTTCTTTTTTTGTAGCGAATCAACCCTCGAAGACCCTCGACAGTAAGAGCTATTTTGCGAGGATGAGCTGCTTTTATCTTGGTTCAAACGCATTAGATTAACATTTTGAATATGGATCGAACATATTTTTATTTTGATTAAGAAACATTTTTGTTTTTCACACGATTTGAAAGCACACTGTTGATCCTTTACTTTTTATCTCATTAAGCTGAGTGGCATGCTCAGAAGAAGACACTTGCTAAGAGAACGCGGAAGGTATTTCTTTTTGCGCGGAGGAATTGCAGCTTGCAGGTCTCATAAGTTTATCTCTTAAATTGTTTTTTATTATCACTGTTTTTCTTTTCCTTTTCCCTGTCCCGCCAAGAAAATAAAATAGAACTCTCAGAGTATAATAAAACTCATCTGAGCTGCTTTAATTGTACCAAATCCTCTTTGATTTGCTACCGTAAAGTAGCATTCTCTCTTCTCTTTTTCTCTCATTTTTATGATTTTTGTCAAATATCTTTGCATGTTGTTTATTTTATTAGCAATAAGTTAGCCTCTCTCTTTTTGGTTTTTTTTATTTAATTGACATATATTTCTAATTTGATTGAAGCCAACAATAAGACTCATTTTGAGTGATATTTCTTTCTTTTTCGTTTATTGATGAAAAGAAAAAAGGATTCAAAGGTATGGCATTAATTTAATTATTTTTCCTTGACTTCTCTCAACAAAACAGCAATGAATCATCTTCAAATGAAAATCATTTTTAAGCCAAACTGAAGTATCTTAGAGCTGAAGCAATTGATTCTCTTCATAATCAAATTGATTTTATTTTGTTTTCTTAAAGAAGATAAAAGGAAATTTATAAAAACAACTCTTGAGATTTCTCATAAATCTTGAAATCTAATTATCATTATGCACTAAGAGTAAACAACATCTAACAATCATATCAAAAGGTTTTCTTAACCATAATGTTATAGAAATCTTCCGGCGTGATTTCCTTTCCATTACTTGCAGCACGCTCTAGCATCTCTCCTAATTCTTCTTAGGTCATTGTTTCTCCTAATTCTTTGGCAACTCTGGCAAGATTCTTAAGATTGATTGAGTGGGTACTGTCGTCATCAAAGAGATCGAAGATTTTGCCTATTCCATCTCTGGACTCTTTATCGCCGAGTTTAGAAGTAATAGCATCAAGGAAGTCTTCAAACTCAATTTCGCTTCCTTAGTTTTCAAGATCTGCGATCATATGGTAGATAGTTGGATTTTTCGCTTCGAATCCTAAAGACTACATTGCTGCTTTCAATTCACGAGGATCTATTTTTCCAGAACCCTCAGTGTCAAATAGATTGAAAGCCTCCTTGATCTCCTCGATTTCGTCTTCAGTTAAACCTGGTCTCTCCTAAGGTTTCTTTTTACCAGCAGGCTAGCCATAAGCCTTGCTTTAAACTTAACTTTTAGTTGGTGGTTGTAATTATTGTTGTTGTCTATTCATATTTTTAAGTTATTTTTCTTTGTATTTGTATTTTATTTTTCAAATATCCTCTTTCTATTTTCCCCGACAATTAACTTTGTGATTGTGCCACAGTCCCATTTAATCTCAAAATTCAAACTGAAACTTCAAAATACAATCAGAAGTAATTATCTAATGGATTTTTATAATATTTCAACTTTTATTGTCATTTTAACTAAAAATAATCAATATGCAAGGATTTAAGGGGGTTTGACTATTTCTGCTGTGTGAAAGAGAGATTATATAAAAATAGTATTTTTAGTCAGCATCCGATTTCTCCAAGAACATCGAACACATCATCGATTGATTCAGAAGATGTTTTTCTTGAGCCTATTGATTTATCATTTTGAGAATGCAGATCTAGCTCACTGATTCTTCCACCACTCCATAACTCACTTTTCCCATTTTCTTTTATGAAATCTCGAATCTATTCAAAAAGACACTTTATTTTTAGCTAATTAAATTAATATTTACCTCAGTATACAGCTCTTCTCTGAGCTATTTTAACTTTAGCAGCTCTTATCTTCTGGAAAAGAAAAGGAGAGTTCCTTTGATGACTCTAAGATTAAGACTTAGCCTATCTGCTGCGTTTAAAGTCACTGCAAACGACAACAGGAAGATTTAATTATGAAAAACTTAAAAGAAAACCTTACTAAAAGTATAGAAAGGGTATAAAATGAAGAAGAGGAGAGACAGAATATTGAGTTTCTTTCTGGAGAGAAATTTAAATTTTCTCTTCAGGATAAATCGAACTAACAATGAGTAAATCACATTCGATAAGGGCAATATCACGGATGCACAGATCACTTAGTAAGAAGCCACCACATCCTTACCGAGAACTTTAACTTTTGAATTCTTTTAGCACTTTTGAAAATTAAAATTAATACAAATTTGTGACAAGAATGCTAAATTACTTTGATTCTTTCTCTTTCAGAAAGATATCTTAGAAGTAGTGCAATCGGGAAGTTTAACATAAGAGAAGGTAAAGAAAAACTCATCGAAGCAAGTGTCCTCAGCAGGAATGAGAGAAATCGTTAGAGATTGAATCTTTAATGTTCATGTGATTTTTTGACTTCGTAATCTTGGGTGCCTAAAGCCTTTAGTCGATGCTGATAAACCTTTATCTTTTCGAGCATTTCCTTGATGAGAGGATCGTCTATCTTTCGAATGTAGCCTTGTGCGAATTTGCGATTCAACTACAATTCTTCTTTTGGAGTGTAGGTTCTGTCGTCATGCAAGTAGATCCTTCTTGCCATAAAAATAGAGTTCAATTCGCTGTACGTTGGAATTGCTATGGTGACATCTCGCAATCTCTAATTATTCAAGAAAATGTGATACTAAAAATGAACGGATAAATGCAAAGAAGTTTTACGATTTCGATCTCTCGAAGTAGCTTTTGAATCGCAGATCTTCTACTTTGGGAGTAGAGCTAGACAAGTTCTTAAGGTATTTCGTATGGTTAGCCGAATTCAATGACAACTTTTGATCTAAACTTGTGTCCTTTGAAATAATTCAGTCCACATGTCACAATCTTGACCTTTTTCAACAAATAATAAAATAGGTATTTTTCATTATTATTCAAGTGAAAAACTCAGAAACATCTTAAAAATCTTTAAATTACCTTTTTCCCATATTTTTGCATTGCACCAAGAGCCATAATACAGATTCCTGCTTTTAAGGGAAGAAGATCAGTTCTATCATGACTACCTCCTTCAGGAAAAATCCCAATGCAACTATTACTATTGAGTGCTTTCCACACTTCTTCATACATAGCAGTCTGATCTACTTTAGGAGTGATTTTATAAGTTGTTTTTGAGAAATTTATCGAAGAAACTGCTTAACTTGAGGAAACCTTTAGAACTAAATCAGAAACAACCTCTTTCACAAGAAATTCACCGTCGATCTTTGGGAAATCAAATCAATCAAAGGATAAATTATAAATCCAAACGTTACTCCGCTCATGCTAATAACAGAGCCTGGCTCGCATTCCTAAATAAACTATGTGCCTTCTCCCTTGAAAAAGCAATCAAATTTAATCATTTATTCACTAAAAATAGAAAAAGATTCAATACATGTATCTCGTTTTCAGGCATGCTCACAATGAATCCACTTCCTCTAAAAGACATATCTTCTGCTCTTTAGACTGGAATTCCACCTAGCGCTTTTGCGAAGTGCCCAATAATAGGTCTCTTCATTGATTTCGCTGCGACTATGAAGCTAATTTTCCTATTTAGATTGCTTGCAAGCAGCTAGAAAATTGAAGTAAATCCAAAAGTGAAACTAATGATTTAATCTACTTACTAAGCCATCCATGAATTAGTTATTGTGGTTGCTACAAACGATGAGAGGTTCATCCTAGGAGCCATAAATAGATAAGACAAACTGAAGAGAAAAATAATTTCTTTTACTTTTGGTATGCTATCTAGTCCTATGACTTGAATCTATCTAAAGAACGTGTGAGTCACAAACCTTCGATACAATAACTATGAGTGAAAGGAGAAATGCTAAATTGATTTACTTGGCAAGAAACGATGTGACTCCATACTCTAAATTTGTTAGCTTTTCCATGACTGCAATGTATTCCTATTCTTCAGATGCTTGCTAGGAAGAGGAAAAATAAGTTGTGTGATTATAATTGTTTAATTAAGAACTATTGATTAGCTTTTGTGATTGATTACCAATGTATGTCATTTTTGTTCAAAGAATCCTCACCATTCTCATATTTTAATGTTGCTTCTAATATTTTATTTTTTCTATTATTTCCTTCAATAAAAGACACAATCAAAGTAATAGTTACTCAAGGGACTATTAAGATAGAGGATTGTGTTGTTGTTATCCATTTACACTAAAGGAAATAATAAATAAATCAGGGATGAATCTGTTAAAAGCATTAAATATTTACAAAAAAGAAAGATTTAGCAAATAGAAATAATAAACGAAACCTCTAATAAGAAATACCAAAAGGTTTAAAAGAATTTAATATAAATTAGATTTGATTATTATTTTTTATTTAATCGCTTTTAGATAAATTTCAATAAAAAATCATATTTTTTAACATTTTACTAAGCTATTTTTTAAACATCTAAAAGATAATTCAATCATGTTATTTATTGTAAAATTAACATACATATCTTATTTTAAAATAACTTATCTTATCTCTAATGTAATAACTCTAAACCTTAAAATTTATCAAATTTAAATAAGGCAAGAAGAATAACTAGAAGTTAGAAGCCTGAGCTTTTTACATCTTTTGTAAAGAAAAAATAAGAAGAAAAAAGTGATTCTTAAAATGTTTAATCACCAAAATACAAACAATTAGGGATATGCATGAAAATGAAAGAATATAAAATTTCATGGAAAATAATGATGGAAATATTTCAAGAATATGAAAAGAAGAAGAAATTTATTTATTTAAAAAAATAAGAAAAATATTAATAAAAACAATTCAAGCAACGAGAAATGATTCTGAAGAATAGATTAAAGAAAAATGAAGAAATACACTATCAAAATGAAGAGGTTTGTAACCAGTAAAGAATGAAGAGGAAACGAAGAGGAAAATTAGCAGAAGAAGGAGAAAAGAAGAGAGCTTCTTAAAATTAAAAACACATGGGAACAACTCAAAATAATTTGTAATTCTGAGCCGAAGGCGGGGAGAAAATAGACAAAGAAAGAGAGGAATTTTGAAAGAAGGGAAAGGAGAGAGAAAGAGAGAAGTGTTTATTTGAATTATTTTGAAGGAAACTGTAAGTTAACTTCCTCATTTCTAATGGAACTCTTGATTTTAAACTCAATATTTCTTGCTTTCTAAGTGTCTATGGGGTTGAAATATGAATGTTCAAGGATATTTTTCAAGATTTGTTTATTTTTCAAGTGGCAGGGGAGGGAAGAGGTAGGTTAAAATACATATTTTTTTAAATTTTTCTTATTTAAAAATTGAAATAAAAATGGTCTTTACTATTCATGCAATGAACAGAAGTAAGGAGTCAAATTATAAGACTTAAAACATATCTAATATTCTATATTTGGGTAAGGGGTATTATGTGTGCTTGTGTGATTGAGATAGCATTTAAATTGAGTTAATTCTCAGTTTAAAAATACAAAAAAATGGGAAAAAACTCATAAAAATACAATCAATTCGTTATTAAAGATAGGCTACGATTTGACATTTTGTTTTTTTAAATGCAAATCATGAAATGGATAATCTGCTTGAGAGAAGATTGATTGTTAAAGGAAAAGTTTAAAAATGGAGGTAGATGCTTTGAATATAAATTGCTTCAATAATTGAAGAAGCGAGGATGAAAGTTAAAAGATGAAATAAAAATTTAAAGTGAGCGAACCAAGTGGGGAGAAGGTGGGTGGATGGTGGCTTGGGGGGAGAAAAAAATATCAAATTAAATCGAATTTTGAAAAAAACAAAACAAACAATTAGAAGCCTGCAAGATAAAATTATTATGAATGAAATTTTAATTAAGACTCAGGCGCGGATGATGCTTTTGTCAGCTCAAAGGTTATTAAATGCTGCAGGTCTTTCGCTTATAATTAATTAATTTTTAATTAATCTCCAATATTTATCAAAATTTATTGTCTCTGACGCATATTCTCGAAATTTGCGCCAATCTACAAAGAAACTGCCAAAAGACTTCTTCTTCTCCCTTTTAAAGTTCTCACAAGCATCCCAAACAGCACTAATTGCTTGCATAGATAGATTATACTTCCCCAAGAAACAAATTCTCTCTCTTATTCAAGGAAATTAAACAAAAACATCTTTCTTCTTCTGTTCAGACTTCTTTTATTATTATGATAGATAGCTTCAATAATAGCTAGGTACTTTATTACTTTTTTATTAGATTTTCTCCATTGTCGTGGTGTGTTTAAAGCAAATGCAGGTGGTCCTTAATTGCTATTACTTTCACTGCAGAATTAAGATGGATGTGAAAAATGGAAAGGGTTTTTTAAAATTAATGGGTTAGATTCAAAATATACATTTATGCAGAAACGTTATTGCATTTTCTCAATTGTTGGTATTTTCAATAGGTGCATCCAGCAAATGCTAACACCGTTGAGTTCTTTATGACTGCAGAGCAACATAGAGTGATCAGTGAATTGCTGCCAAAAGGATACTCACTCTAATTTGCTTCCAAGCCAGCAAGATAAAAATCTGGAAGTTTCACTTCTAGCATGCTATCTTTTGCACGCTAAGGCGTAATAACTATTTAGAAAGGGTGATAATTCATTTTTGGTCTTATTCTATTCATTTGTTTACAAATAGTAGTCATAATCATTGCCATAATATCCATAAGAGAATTCGCAAAGAAATTAAAATTCTTCTTAACAAGGTGCTTAGAATAAGCAGATTAAGCCTAGTATTTTTGGTAAAGGTTAGACAGTTGTGCAAGAATAACAAACTGCAGCTGGTTTTTAGAATATTAACGATTAGAGCTCTATTGCGTAGAAAAGTTAATTTACAACATATTAAAATTCACAAGAATACAATCAAAGCGGAAGTGATTTAGTTCAATAAAGATACGATTAAGGTCTGCATTATGAATCAAGTATTTAGTAAAAGAAGAAAGCAGCCCCAAAGAGAAAAGATAAGAAAGGTTAGGGAAATGATAAAATGCAAAAACAAAAGAAAAGAACTGATAATAATCAAGGAGGTGGAAAAGGAGGGAAAAATGCTGCAGCTACAGCAGCTATGATGGCTGCAATGACTAGTGGAAATTAGGGACCTGAAGAACTTAAAAAATGTGTATCTTTACTTCATTCATTGTAGAAACATAAAGCAGCAATACCATTTTTGAGACCAGTAGATCCTATTAGGCAAGGTTGTGCTGATTATCTCACAGTAATTAGAGATCCAATGGATTTAGGCACAGTGGAGAGAAATCTAAAGGCTAACTAGTATCATTCCCCAACATAATTCGCTGCGGATATAAGAAAGATTTGGAATAATAGTTATCTTTATAATTCTAGGGATTCATAGATTTATAACATGACACTTGAGATGGACAAGTATTTCGAAAAGAAATTTAAAGAAATGGAAAATCAAGTCAATCAATCGGTCATGAATATATCCTACTACGCAGAAATGATCGCTCGAGCAATCAAAATACAGTAGCCTTTACAACAACCAGCTATTATCCGTCAAGCGCCTCAACCTTAGAAAAAAAAGAAAACCACAACTTCTAAAATGGATATTCCAATGACAATGCAAGAGAAAAAAGTATTAGGACAGAATATCTTGCAACTTCCTCCTGATTGCTTGACTGGAGTGTGGGAAATAGTTCAATCTGACGGGAACCTTTAATTTGATAACGAAACCTTTAAATTCGACATTGACATGCTCTCCGTTAGGAAAACTAGAGAACTTGAAGTTTACATTAAACAAAAAATGGCAGGCATCTCAAGACGTCTTTCCAAAAAGCAAGGGAAAATCGAAGAGAAAACTGTAAGTGCAGAGAATAAACTTATGCAACAAACCTTTGGCTAAGAAGATGAGACAGCAGCAACACATCAAGAGTCTCTCCTCGGCCAAGGTAGGCTATTATTCTATTATTTTATATTTCTCTATCAAAAAAAGCAATTTTCAATTCTCAACGATGTCCTAAAAAGATAAACTAGATGTTAGGAATATGAGAAATTGATGATTCGATTATTTAGTTTTTGATATACTTAAATGCCTTTATTTTTAGACTACTATTTTACAGACATTACTTAGACGAATATGCAGTCATATCAGGTGCCTCAACATCCCAGTCAGCAGCTTTAGAATGAATAATTTACAGTACAAGCTCCTAACTAATATGATAATGGAGCTTAAATGGAATATGCAGAGGCAACACATTTTGCTTAAAATCAAAATATCCCTGAGAATATTCAACCAAATGGATCTATTCAACAAGATGCTGCAGATCGCTAAAGAATTCAAAATGATAATGATTCAGAATCATCATTTATGAGCGGAGGTAGTTAATTTCTTTCATTTTGGAAATAATTATTTATTTTTTTTTTGTTTTTTAAATTTAAAGATAGCGACAGCTAAAACTATTGAGAATCAGTCTGGTAATTCGATTAGAATGGCTTGAAATTAAGCCTTCTAAATTTACATACAATTTGTAAATAAACAACAACCACTTTAGATTATAGGACTCAACAACTAATAATTACTTATCTTAGCTTCTAAACTTCCAACCACTTTATTTCAGAAGGCAGCAGCTAGCACTACACACATTGAACTCAAATAATAGATCTTGATCATCTTTTCTTTACTTCCAACTATCTCCTAACATTAGAATACCCTCAAACTACCTTATTTCAACAAAGAGTAAATCAATCAAACTTCGAAATTGTAGAAAACATATTTTAATTAATTCTTCATTAAAATGATCAAAGAACTTCTTATTTTTCCAATCTAACTAAGCTCCTATGTCTTCCATTTCAACCCCTTAAGTTTTCAATAATTATTCTGTTTTGTGTGTGTGTATCATGCTTGCATTAATGAGTTTCTTCAATCCACTAATAAAACGAATGGTAATCATTCAAAATAAAATGATCTGTTGCTAACATACATTTATTGCTATAAATTTGAGTAGAAGTTTAAGAAAATTAGGTATTTATTAAGAGGAAATATTAAAAAAGTTCTTAAAAATAATAATTTAATTTTTTTTAAATGAAAGGATTTATATGTTTATTTTGTGAATATTACTATTTCAACAATTATTTATTTATTGATTTTCTCTCTTGCAATGTGATACATGTAGTTTTGTAAAAAAATATTATGAATATTAATTGCTCATTAGTTCGTTCATTTATCACAGTAGTCCTTTCCTGCTTTCAAGATTGAACGAAGGATTACTTTTTATTCTTCTGTTATTTCTAGATTTTCTTCATTAAGAAGATCGAGGAGATGTTTTTCGAAACGATAAAAATCACGCAACTTCTGGTTAATATTCTCAATATTAGATCCACAAATAAAACCAGCTTGCCAAAATTCAAAAGTTGCCCTAAATTTTTCATAGTTCCAGGTAATACTTCTATCATAAATAAGCAAGCGAATAATCGCTTTTGTGTAAAATTTAATGTCATTACTTTCAATTTAAAGCATACTTACTCCTTTGACAGGCTCATATAATTTACCCGCCTCTTTTCCACAATTCTCATAAAGCTCAAGTACTTTACTTCTAGTAATCAATGCATCAAATAAATCCTCAAGTGCAGGTTTTAATTCATCAACAGGAAGGTCATAAAAGCCATCAAATTTAAGTGAAGCTTTTTATATTTTTTCATCATAGCCAGCAAAATAGTGTCCAACGGTAAAAACGGCCATTTTGATGTAAGCAGCCTTTTCTCTATCTGTTACTTCGCCACCTGGGTAATCAATTTTATTACCGAAAAAGTCTACATTCCAAGTTTCCTCAAAGAAGGACTTCAATGTATCAAAGTTTTTCAATATTTCAACATCAAAAGTTTTCTTTTTAATAGAATTACCAAGAATGTCTCTTAACATTTCTTCTTCTAATATGCTATTATTATTACCCTTATTGTTGCTGCTCTATGTATTAGTGTTGATGTTGTTTTTTTCATTATTGTTGGTACTGTTTGTAATGCATTATTTTTTGCTTCCAAAGTTCTCCTAAAGCTTCAATTCAATTATTTCCTTTTCATCTGATAAGTTTTTTACTTGCTCATTAATCTCTCTCAACCTCTTTTAGAGCTCAGTTTTATCAATGGAGGTATCGTCGAAAACAGAAGACATATTTTATTTTTCTATTAGGTTTTTTATGATTAGTTAATTCTTAAATAGCTATTTTTTTGCATCAAACAACTTTAATGACTGCATTTTGAATCAAACAAAAAAAGCGCAGGATATTATCGAAAATTGAAAGATTAGGTACGAAAGCACTTTATGTTAAATGGCTGAAATCAATCAATATCAGTAAGTTGTCCTTGTCAGAATTTTCAAAATCATAATGTTTGCTAAAGAAGAAATTTAGGGAGAAAATTTTGGTAAACAGTATTAAAAAACATACATCTTCTCGTTCAAGATAACAAGAAAGATCCTTTAGCTATGAAGCATTCATTTTTGTATGCTAACTACGATCTTACAAGCAAATAATTTTTTTTCCTAGTTTATGGATATTTTCTCTCGTATATTTAATTTTTAATAAATTCAATAAAATATTTTTCAATAATGGAAGGATACTTGCTCCGCTTTCTTAAGAAAAATAGATGAGATCTTATTAGGAGCTCAATCTAAGGCCTACACTGCCTCCTTAGATTAGAATAAAGTAAGCTTTATCACTGAGATTAAGCAGTTATTATTATTTTTAAATGACTTAGGATAGCATTGCGATAATCTTAGAATAATACCTCAATGGACATCAGATATTACACTAATAAATTATAGAAAAAATACTAGCAGATAATTTGATGAAATTCTATTTAGGTTGCAAAATTCTAATCGTTTATTCATCACTGCTTATGAACTCATTTTTCCTTAATTTTCATCATTTTCATAAAAATTAAAAAAAAAAATTTTTTTATTTTATTTTACGTGTCAAACCCTGAAGAGCCAAACTCCGAGGATTACGTATTCGTAAGTCAAACTTATTGTTATTTATTATTAAAAGATTGTTTTGTTTAATGTATTTGTTATAATCTGCTTTAGTTTGATTTGTATTTTAGCAAAAATCTAGTTTTGAAAAGAATATTCTTTTTTTCAGGTTATGAACACAAATCTAAGTAGAACAAGTATTTTGCTGAAAATTATTTTCTGAAGCAACTTAATATTTCAATCGTCTTCTTCCATGATTTTATAGATATCAATTTCATCGTCTAAATCATCACCTTCATCATCACTCTTATTTTCGATCTGATAATTGGTATCAGGGTATTAGAGAGCCTAATAAATAAAATATTAAACAGTCAAATTCATGGTAAATGTCTTTAATTCTATGTGGATATTACCTTGGTTGCAGAATTATAAAGGCTCATGCAATAAGAAATACGTTTCTAGAAAGCTTCTTATGGCTTATTTGAGCTGTAGATATCATTTTCCAACTGATTTTCCAAAAAATAAATAATTTTTATTGTGTACAGTTAAATAAGTCTAAGTAGTTACTTTGATTGTGATGTATTGCTTTTCGTGGTTAATTTTGGCATTTAGGATACCATCACGAATCGCCTTAGCCACTATGAACTCAACATCACTGTCAGCGGGAAGATTCAGCTTTTCAGCAATGTCGGCAAGGGAGATACGACTGTAAGAGAGGTTGATCTTCTTCAGACCAGTCTTTATGACAGTTTGCTCAAGTCTAAGGAGATTATGAATATTAAAAAAAATTATTATTTTATTCATAAATTCAATGAAAAATTACCTTTAAATGAGGGAATAGTTTTTGTCCTTAGTGAATTGAGTCTGGAATTAAGCAGCAACTTGACTGAATCCATTGAGATTTCCCTTCAAGACGCTTTGAACTATCTTATAATAAGGATAGAGTGGATTCCAATACTCTTATTTCATGAAGACTTCTCTGCTTGGAATGTTGCCCTAGAAATGGAAATAAGAATGAGATTGATTTACTTGAAATATAGTTTATTACTAGCAAAAACTCGACGATGATTGATAATTTCTAAGCTTGTAAACGGAAGCCAAGTCCAGAGCTTTCAGGTGCCTTTCTTAATGCTTGATTTAGGTAATTATGCGCGTCTTAATATTCTGCTTAGACAGCTTTTATTCTTCCAGTGTAATACAAAAAGCGAATGGTCTCGTTGTTTGAGACATGCTCAGGGAAGGATATCTTGGAAACAAAGTGCTATGCTTATTCATAGTTATTGTAGTGAAGATAATTGCGTAGAATTGCATTGATTAAAGTTGCCTAGTTATATAAAGAATATCAAATTGTTGCATAATATCAAATTAAATAAATTACTTGAGCAAGCTCGTTGTGCTTTAAGCAAACTCCTCTGTAGGCATCGAAGAGTTCCCTATTTTTAAAAGTCATTTCAGAAAAGAATCAAAGGGTTTCTTTTGTGTAACTTACTCTCTGATTTCTGAGATTTGTCCCTTGAGTTCTCGAGTATGAACGTAGAAAAAATAAACAAGAGAACTCAATTAATCGAAATGCTTCTTGTTTATCTCTGAGACCCTGCTAAACAGCTTTCCAGCTAATTCATAAGCCTATTATTAGAAAAAGGGGGATGCTTAACATTGAACGCAAGTTAAAAGTCAGCAGTAGTGTTACATCATCAACTTTTTGAACTTGGAGGAAATATGATAGGAGCAGAATTCTGAAAAAGAAATCGAATTCTGGCAGTTTAGATAGCTTCTAAGCTTTTTTCTTAGTTAAATCGAAGGATTCTTCGAAAGCCGCATCGAAATCAGGGAAAGATTCAAATTTGATGTCTGTTTCTGTTGGAAATACGACTGTCCATATTTTAGCGAAGTGATGAGCTTTAAGATACTTTTTGAATCTTCTCATTCCCTTAGTGACTTTAAGCACTGTCTTAATGTCATTCTAAGCAATGCCTTTCTCAATCTAAAGAACTTCATTCCTTAATTCTGCATTAAACCAGTTATATTTCAATAGCAAACTAGATTAAATATACCTTCAAGTAGAGACACTGGCTTTTTAGGAACTTCCTCCTTCTTTTCTTCCTTCTTTGGAACTACTTCTGCTTCTTTTAATGACATTAACCTTTCCTTTTATTTTTCAAGATTCTCTTTTATTTACTTTCCAATTATTTCCCTTTAGACCATACATTTAAATCAACATTCAAAACTCAGAAAAGATACTCACCCTTACCTTAATTATCTGATCTTCTTTTCTGCACTCCACCTCTTTAAAACATGAAAGATTCATTTAATAAAATAAAATATATTAATGGATGCCTGTGCAACTTTCGATTAAAGTTCAATCATAGAAGAATTTGGAGTTAGGGAAGAATTAACTAATAGAATGAAGAATACATGCAAATTATTATTTTATTAATATATAGAACCAATATCTCCTCCACATAATTGGTTGGATTTCAGATATTTTACGAATCGACGAAGGAAAAATTAAGTGAACTATTTTGAGCTTGCTCACCAGCATAATAGCATCCTCCTCCTGTTTCACGTTTATTAATAAATTGAAGGCTATCTAATTCAGTGTATTTCTAAGCTGCATGAGAAGCATAATTGTATCCACTATCAATGGATCCTTAGATATCATTTTCATTTTTGCTAGTCTAAGAGCTGTAACTACTCAGCTAATAGTTAGTAGTCTATGTGTTTTCAGGAAGATCGTGATACTAATTGATATTTTTTCGTTGATTGCTGTTGTTTGGATAGGAATGGATATTATTCTATGAATGATATTGCTAGTATTGCGAATTATGCGAAATGTTTGCATTGGAAGGGAGTTGAGAAGTTGGACCTGAGTAAACATAATTATTCATGTTGGAGAACTCTTTTTCTGGTATTCCTAAGGACTGCAAAGACTATCTCTTTTCTAAAATATTTATATTGTTTTACTGATTCGTTTCTTATTAGTTCATGGCTTACAAGAATTAAGAAACAAGCTATGGTTTAGTTTTAATAATAGTAGAATTTGCAAGCTATTAGATCATTTATTCTTCCTCTGCTTGCAGCCTCAATTTAGCTTCTTAAATTTTCCTCAATTATTCCATTTGCATCTAAATCAAAGCTGTCTGTTCACTCTCAGCTCTAAGTTCGTTCACCCATTGCTATGTTGTTTATACACAAGATGCCCTCCGAGGTGGATTATTTGTTTCCTATTTATGAGCAAGTTTTGAAGAATTCTAAGGTTAACTTTCTTGTAGTCTAAATGGAATGCTCTAATGTTCTGAGAATGGCAGATTTAATTAGTTTTTAACATTTTTAGCTTATGAAGGGGAGGAATCTTCGTCGTTCTGGCTTGTAAAGTATTTGCTGATGCTTTCGTCTTGCATGATGATTTTCTCAAAGTAAGTTGAGCAAGTTGGAGATATTCCCTATTAAGGAGCATCTATTATTTGTTGAGGCTTCAATGGAATATTTGATTTTTTGTAAGAAACATCGTTAAATTAATTGTTTTGTAAAATTAGTTGAGGGTCTTTAAATGTTTCTATTTAACAGTTTTATGCTGGTTCAAGTGGAATATCGAGTCCTACCATTTTATCATCAAGATGATTTCCAAAGAATTCTCCGAGATCAGCTTCTAATTCGTTAGCTTTTTAAAAATAATAAACAATACATATCTTGAAATAAAAACAAAATCATGTACATCCTCTTCTGCTTTGACAATTAGCCTTTCCAATGAGCTGCTTTTTAATTCGATAGTGATCTTAATACCCAGCAGACCTTTAAATTTTAGCTTTGTCAAGCAATCTATTAGGAAAACAATAAATAAGAACAAAACTTGAAGATTTAGTAAGAATTTACTCATTGCTTTGTTTCTAGATGTTTTGACGGCATGAAAGATGATCAGATTGCTTTACATTAGTTTACTCTACAATTAAATGCTTATTTGATTTCATAGGCTACTCGTTTTTCAAAATCTATCTCTTATTCATCATTAATTATTCCCGCTGCTAAAACTATTCAAAATCCATTTAGTTCCTCACCTTCAGTTTCTGTTCAGAATTTCTTTTTCCCAAAATATTTTCTATGAAACCACTTTCCTTAGTAAGTTTACCCTTTCTATCTTCACTTTTGTTTCCCTGTAGCTTATATTCCTTTTCAGGATTTGAATATTGTCTTAATATTACCTTCTTTTAATCTGAAGGTTTTAGTACCAGAAATCTAGGTGCCATTTTTTTCAAAGTTGGTTTATCACATGAAGGAGAATTACTCAAGTATTTAGGTTTCTAGTTAATTTAATTCACTGATACACTTCTTCCTACTCTCTTTTTCATGATTTAGTCTCTTATTTCTCCCTTTTCCTGCTTTAACACTTACGATAAGATACTTGAAGGGGCAGATGGTTTTCTCTAATTTGCTTTTCCATTTTTTATCTAGATAATTTCTTGAAGATTTCTCAAACCAGCAATATCTGTGACTGGATTACTTCTGTTTTACCTAACCAGAGGATCTGCTTATGAAGCAAGTGTCCTTGTTGGGCTTTAGTTAGTACGTTCGATTCTCCTAATCGTGTTATCTAACTCTAAAAAGTCATGAAAGAAATTTTCTTTGCCTTAAAAATTTTCTTTATATTCTTTGATTAAATTGTCTCTGCTTGCTGCGACATTCATAACTTTTTTATTAATTTCAGCCTCATTTGTAGTTGATCTAGTACTGCCTTATCTGCTGGTATTTTTTATTTCCTAAAGCACTTGATCGTGTAAGTTATGATTCATCGATGGATGTGCTGGATTAAATGTCATATTTTTAGCCAACGAGCGATTGGAATTAAACCCACTTTTGTTATGATGATGGTGATTATCAGAATGATCTTCTTCAAATTAAGAAATCTGAGTGCTGCTACTATTGTGAGGAATTCCACTTATTGTACTCCCACTTAATGTAAATGATGGTCCTCCTTCTTGTTGATCTTGATAATCTGTGGTGATTATATCAGGATTCATAGGTCTGCTAATAGATAAAGTGACCTAAATGTGAGGGACTCCTTCATTCTAGCTGATATTTTGGCTTCTGCTTGTGGAGTGTGCAGTTGAAGTACTACCATTGTGGATAGATGAAATTTGATGATTAAAAGTGTTTTTCTGATAATAGGAGTTATTCAAAATTCCAATTTGATTTTCAGAAATGTCATTATGTTCCTGCTGATGACTCTTTTTCAAGGTTTCAATACTTTTCTGAATTTCTTCGACATCGTTGCTAAGCAGAATGAATAATTTAAAAGAGAAACAACTAAAATGTTGTTTGTATTACTCTTGAAGCATCTTGTTGATTCCGAATTTATTCTAAGAAGCAGCTGCCATCAGATTCATATGAAAATATCTCCTGCTCATGAAATTCTTTCCAGTTTGCTTCAGAAAAGCAAAAAAGAATTTTTAAAGTGATTCCGCTTCTTCTTTGCTAAAGCTATGCAATCTATCTTCCTGTTTTTGCAAAGATAAACAAGTCATTTGATGGGCTAATTTCTGAAAATTCAATGATTACTAAAGCTGTAAGGGAAATGAAATCGCGGGCATCTGGAATCAGCTTTTGGAAGATAACATTTATTTTCTTGAGCTTGATGACATTGACCTTGTTCTCAAATTACTATAAAATAGTGTTTAAGTCCATCTTTTAGATAGAAGTTAGAGGAGAACAATATTTTTTTCTTTTTTATTTTCAACGAGCGTTAATCTAATAATTAATCGAAGTTAACGTTAAAATCACTTCAAAGATTTCACTGAAAAACACTTAATTGTTCTTTAATTCTCGCAATCATCTTCAGCTTATCTATTTTTCTAAGATAAATCAGAAATAAAAGCTTAAAATACATTCCTTTATAATTTGCAATACATTCTCTTATTTCCATTTTATACCCTTTCCACCTGCAGATTAATGCAAAATGCCATCGTTTACTATTTATCATAATTTTACTTGAAAAATAGCATCTTTTGGAGAAACAAATAAATAATAGACTCTAACTGGCTTTATATCTTGGAAGGCTGCTCAAATCATACTCACAAATTTGTTAGACTAGCAGATAGTTGAAATCATAATACCTAAATTATTTGTTTAGTTAGCTGCCATGATTTAATACAATTATTTTATTAATGAGAAATAATTTCCACTACAAAAATAGGACATAATTAAGATCATAAAATCCACTAACTATTTTCTCATTTTTTTGAATCTTTATTTAATCTTCATTAATAAGAATGCGTGAGAAAACTTCTCAAATCAATTAATTATCCAAACTTAATGTGAGATACTCTGATCGAATAGCTAAATAGTGTTAACGTATTTTGAATCCGAATATGGTATCATTTATAAATATCCTTTCCTCTTCTTCGTTAAGATGTTGAGATAAAGAATCAAATTCAAATATATAATGTTGATCTTATCTTCCTTTATATTTAAATGGAAGTGTACCCGCTATATTTTTTGAATTAAGAAGGTTGATCTACATAAATTATTTAATAATTTTTGAAATAGTTATCCAGGCTGTTTTAAATTTTTCAAAGATTTCACTTTCCTCAAGCTTGAATTGAAAAAGGGGAAGAGAAAATAAAATCAAACATTTTTAATTTCGCAAATTGAAACCAAGCAAAACACATTCAAATAAGCTGGATCTGCTCTCATTTGAATAAGCTAATCTTTATCCATCATGTATTCAGAAGGTAAATGGCTTTTTCATTTTCTTACTCTATTCGAAACTGACTAGTGATTCCTTTGGATTACAAATAAATAGATTTCATTTCAGCTAATCCTTCGACAACAACGGCTAGCTCCTTCTTAGGTCAAGTGAGCTTGAATCAATCAACAAACGCCTCACACTCTTCCCTTGCTACATCAAGCTCTTAGCTTACAAAGAAAGTTATGAACTCTTACCCTGCGAGTAACTATTCTGGCTAACTTGGAACTTCTAATTAAAACATTCTCAACAAAGCAGGAACTGAAAAGGAAAACATTGTAAGATTGATTTGATCTTAACTTGTTGTTTTTGATTATTTTTTATTTCCAAAATCAGAAATATGCAGATTCAGAATCAACTAAGACTTCTATCACAACAAAGCCAATTTTCTATGGTAATTTGTCCTTTTTTTAAGTTTATATTTTGAAAATTATTCACTAAATAGAGGAAGAATGGCTTTATAAGTAGTAGTAACAATAGCAAACTTAAAATCAAAAATAATCGCAGAATTAAGGATTGCCAACTCAGAAAAAGGTTGTTTTCTAGCAACCTGCGACTCAAGTACTTGCTCCATCACTAAAATAGCAAGGAAATCTTTATCTTGAAGAATCTATTTCGTAGAATGTCGAATAAACCCTTCAAGATGACACTAAAAATGCAAATCATGAGTAATTTAACATTTACAAATTATTAATAAAAGGTTATTGTTAAAACTTTTATGAATTTATTTGTAGATAAACATTCGAAGAATTGATGGAGTAAATTGATAAAGAGAATGATAGTGAAGACGAAGGAATTCAAGATTATAAGATTGGAGGATATCACCCTGTTCATATTGGAGAATCAGTTAATGGACGCTATGTTATAATTCAAAAAATTGGCTGGGGTCATTTCTCTACTGTTTGGTTGGCAAAAGATTTCAAATTCGACACTTATGTAGCTCTCAAAATTCAAAAAAGTGCCCCTCATTACATGGAAGCAGCTTTTGATGAAGTTGAAATCTTGTAGAAAGTAGCCCGTATGAGCAAAGATCCTGAATGGATGAAAAGTCTTCAGCATTATTATGCAGGAGTAAGAAATCATTGTATTCTTTTAGTTCAATAACCTTATCAACTCAATAAAAAATGCTAAAAATGATTTTGTTACAAAATAAATAGGAAAAGAAAAACAGTTTCAATAAAGATGATTGTCAAGTGGTCTAACTACTTAATAGCTTTGTTTATAAAGGACCATATGGAAATCATTTTTGCTTTGTGTTTGAAATTCTTGGTGTGAATCTACTCGAAGTAATCAAGAGGTATAATTATCAAGGAGTGCCTATGCATTTGTGCAAGAAGATTGCAAAGCAAGTACTCATTGGGCTTGATTTCCTCCATCGCTTTTGTTCAGTGATTCATACAGATCTCAAACCAGAAAATGTTCTCCTTCAACTCACAAAAGAGGAAATTGCTGATATCGTAGATAATGGATAAATTACTAAAAATCAACTCTTCAAAGAAAGACTTGATAAGATACGAAAGTAACTTGGAATTCATGTGGAGGAAGAACAGAAATCGCCAGAACTAATTGTTGTGCCAAAAGTTGAAGCAGTCAATTAAGCTGAAAGTGAAGGAGAGGAGGAAGAAGATGATGAAGAAAATGATGGAAGTAATTTGAAGGAGCTTGAACTAAAGCTAAAACAACCAGGGCTAACAAAAAAGCAAAAGAAGAATCTGCGTAAAAAAATAAATAAGAAGAAAAGAAGATAAGCAGAACAAAAAGGTTAAGATAATTAAGAGCATTTTACGAACTATAAAGAGACTACAGCTTAACCAACAAATGTTCAAGTTGATAGTTTAAAATAAGAACCCGAAAAAATCGATGAAAAGGAGCTATTTTCTCAAATTAACACTAAACTACTAGATAAAAATAAAATGATGAGAGGTCCTCATCTGGATGACGACTTTAAGCTTAAGATTGCTGATCTCGGCAATGCCTGCTGGTAATTTCATCACTTTGCTACTGAAATTCAGACCAGATAATATCGCTCTCCAGAAGTAAGAAGATATTTTTTGGTAAATTTCCTAATATTATTAATATTTGGTAGGTTATCATTGGCAGCAAGTATAACGAAACAGCAGATGTTTGGAGTCTTGCTTGTATGCTATTCGAGATGCTGACAGGTGATTTTCTCTTTGAGCCACGCAAAGGGCCAACTTTCTCTAAGAATGATGACCATCTTGCTTAGATTGAAGAGCTGTGTAAAAAATTCCCAAAAGGATTTGCCAAGCGAGGAGAAAAGTCAAAGAAATATTTTGATCATAATGGAAATCTAAGGAGAATTCCTTAGCTTCAATATTGGCCTCTCAGATCTGTTCTCATTGAAAAGTACATAGTTTTCATGAAGATTTTAATTATTAATAAGTGTATTTTTAGATATAAAATGAAGGAAAAAGAAGCAAAGGCATTTGAAAGTTTCATGATGCCGATGCTCCATTCAGTACCTGAAAAAAGAGCAACAGCTTAACAGATGCTCGATCATCCTTGGCTTAAGGGCTCAACTGCACCATTCGAATATAAATAGACAGAATAAGAACAAGCAGAATATGTAAAACGCAAGTAAATTTTAATTGACATAGCAAATCTTCAAGGTGAAGTGTATGTTGATCCTTCTCTGGAAGATAACGAACTCTATGACGATGATATTTATGATGGAGATGGAGAGAATAGTTCAGACAGTGGATATGCTGAAGATCAAGATAATTAATCTCTTGTTGGAGACTCACACAAAATAGACTTAAAAATTGTAGACCGTTCCTTTACAAATCTTGGTTATATTGGCTTTGGAGATGGCATTGATCTAAAGGCCTTAGACAACACTGGCAATTGGTAATTCTAGAATGTTTGAAGATACTCTATCTAGAATGTACCTCTCTTTTTTCTGTTGCATACACATTTCCATTTCTTATTTCTTGCTATTTTTTTCTTTTCTCATGCAATATTAGATATCTAATGGATAATAATGAGCGAAAAATGCTCTTTATCCATAATTTATCTATTCTTTGTGATTAAACACTTGGATTTATTATGTATCTTAAAAAAAATACCTCTATTTTTCTTGTAAAATCTATTATCTTTATTTGCTAAAATTACATTTTATTTTGAAATCATTTTTTAGCTTTTTTCCATTTATAAATAGAAAATATTAAGTTTTTACTCAATTTGACTTACAAAAACAATAGATTCTTTGAAAAATATCTAATCCTATTAATGAATACATTTATTGAGAGATACTTACAGTATTGCTTTGGATATTGTTTTTCCTATTCCTTTTTGTGAAATTTGGGAAGAATAGATAATCTAAGTTGGGAGTCAAGATAATCTCTCTTGAGAGTCAATTTTATTTAACACATATTCTAAAAATATGAGTTCTGATCTCAATATTTTTGAGCCATATTCCTCCGCAGGACTACACTACTCGTAATATGTCATCTCTATTTTCTTGGAAAGATAAATTACGTTAAGATTAATTCAGAGTCACATTTAATTCTCCTTTCTGAATTATGATCTATTTATTCATTGCTTTTTTTGAATTATAAACACAATTGAACCCAAGAAATAAAAATTTTCTAATTAAAACGACTATGGCGATATTCCTTTCATTCTAAAATAATTTCTCTTGTTGAGAGAATACAACATATTTTTATGGAAACGAAATGCTAATTCTTATCTCTTTTTGATGCTTTATTTGAAATAAACTCATATTTCCTTTTTAAAATACTATCAAAATGCATATTGTGTAGTATAATAAGTGTTTTGTATTAAAAAAATAAATTATATAATATACTAAACACCGAAATGATAAGCACAAGAACTCCTCATCCAAAAGATTATTTGAAATGAGCAATATGAGCTTCTTTTGCTTTCTTAATAGAATTAAAGCGTTTAGGGTTGTTCATTACAGTTACGAGAGCGTCTGCGTATTTTAGGATCACAAATGTTGTGTCTAATTTGATGTGATTCATCGCCCAGATTCTGACATCTTTCTGAATTAGTTTTTCAAAGTCTTTTTAGAAATCTTGTTAATCCGTTGAATCAAGGGTGCTTATTTCCTAAGCTAGAACATTAAGAAATCTAAGAGATTTGTGATTAGATTAGAGCTTAAAGGATTTTAAGCATGAGATCCACCTTGCGTCAATATTCTTTTCAATAAAAGGAACGATGTGATTGAAGAAATTCTTGGTTTCCTCGCATGCGTTATTTTGCATACAATTTTTCATCTTTAATCTCCTTGATCTATTATGATCAATGAATGATGTTTGTCTTGTTGGAGTTCGTTATTCTGTTTGTGACTATTCTATTTCCCCAGAAGAGTATAAGGGCTAAAATTCTTCTTTCAAAGGTATTTCCAACTCCAAACAGGCAATAGGAGTTTCTAACTTAATGTCTTCTTGTTTCTCAAAAACTGCATTTTCATTAGGTCCAAACAAAGATGACATATCAGTCTCATTCTCGTCGTCTTTAATCAAGATGCCTATGTGGCTTTGTTAAGAAAGATCTTCTTATTCATGAGGAAAGTATTCTTTTTCTTATAAAAGAAGAACGTATTCTTCTTCTTAGTTATTTTTTTAATCATCATACCACGGTAAGTGTTTTTCATTTTCTGGGTATAATTAGAGCTCAGGAAGATGTATTGGGTCTAATTGTTCTTGTTATTGATAGCTCACATCGAATTTTTGAAAAGGAAGTTCTTCAAAAGAATCAGCAGATTAATAATCTTAATAACCTCTGTAGTCATCGAAGAAGTTGTCAGGATCTTCAGGCTAACTGAGTTCATCGATACAGTCAGATACTGTTGACGATAGGGTCTTACTTTAATCGAGGGATTCACTGAAGCGATGGTATTCAATATTTTTAGCATACTTGTTTTTAAAAGTTTGACTCATTTGTTTTATTGTTTTTGTTGTACTTTTTCTTTCTCTTAATAATTTTTTCTTTTTTGTGTTTGCTTCCTCTGTCCTTTTCAATTGTAATCCCCCACCAAAAAAAACCTCTCTTTACAATATTCTGATCTTTTTATCGTCTATCCCCCCCACATCTTTTGTAATTTCTCATATAAGAGGTTTTTCTCAGAAAATTCTATCCAACAATAGTGAGTTTTATTGGGAAAATAATAATAATTCTCTCTCTATAAAAGTACTCATTTTCAGCCATCAGTTGATTCAATTAATACAATAGCCGCTTTGATATTTGGTTAATTCGTCACTTGGCTATCTTCTTATTTGAAAAGCAATTTATCAACTTAAAGTATCTCTTTTTGTCTATTTTTCCTTCTGAAAACCTTTTTTATTAGACACAAATTATAATTTACTTTTATTTTTCTACTTTAGAATTAACTTTTATTATTCTACTTTAGAATTAACTTTTATGTTTTTACTTTAGAATTAACTTTTATGTTTTTACTTTAGAATTAACTTTGAAGAATAATGTAGCATAAGAGATGCCAAATATGAAAATAGTGAGTATTTGCGGGAATTGGAATTTCAGCATATTTTCAGTTTAAATGTAAAGATAATTTTTAGGGGAATATTTCGCTGTTGTTTAGTTCAAAACTCAATAAATGCTTTTATCTCTAATAATACATCTTTTAAAAGAATTAATTTGTTGTTAATGAGCTGTTATCTTATCATCCACTTTAAAAATTTGAATGTATTTATATTTTTGCGTAAATCATTTTTCAAAAAATTGAAGGTGCGGAAAAATTGATACATTCTGCAGATTTTTTTTTATTGAAAATAACAAGCGCAATAATGAATTTTTTTATTGAGAATTAGAAGAGTTTTCTTATCATTTTACTAACTGCCTATCAATTTGGACATGAAAAATAAAAAATATTAAGAGATACAATAAAGGAGAATGATCAGATTTGAGTGGGAGAGAGAGAAATTGAGAAAAAATAAATATAATCATTAAGCTAGAAATAAAGAAGGACTAAAACATAGCAACGATGAGTCAAGAAAAGGGATCCAAGAAAC
>Ga0302271_10000518_pt1 | contig 37760 bp, 21 predicted proteins | sample III_Bog_N1_1_FD_198767 | JGI IMG/M metagenome (GOLD analysis project Ga0302271, IMG submission 198767) | Peat permafrost microbial communities from Stordalen Mire near Abisko, Sweden - III_Bog_N1_1 | ecosystem: Environmental > Terrestrial > Soil > Wetlands > Peat | place: Sweden: Abisko... | reverse complement strand
AACCCCAACCCCAACCCCAACCCCAACCCCAACCCCAACCCCAACCCCAACCCCAACCCCAACCCCGATACATCACCACAAGCAGTATCAAAATATTTAATATTCAATGATTTTTTTTCAAGATTTAAGGATAAATTAATTATTAAAATAACCTTTATAATTTTTAACTTACATTAATTATCAAGGAATTCAATTAGGTTAAAGAGAACAAATTCATTTAGTTTTATATTTTTCTTTTTTGAAGACTTGGAATACAAGCAAAATAAAGGAATCAAGTCACTGAGATAAAGTAATAGTTTCAGTGAAAAAATTGCGGGAGCGCATTTATTGCGACAAAGAAACTAGATTTACAAAAAATAAGCAACATGGGCTGTTTATTTTCTTGTTGTTTTCCTAAAAAACCTAAAAGCGATGACCAAGATGTTTAGCAGAATATCGTAGCTGAAGAATCTGATGTCTAATCTGCAAGAACTTTCGAAGAAGAACACACTCCATCTGTGACAACTATTATTGATAATTGTCTCAGTGATTCTTCATTCTTTTCCATGGGAAACTATGATTAACTCACGAAATAACTTAAAAATATTGTTCAACAATATTTGAATACATAACTTCCAAGAAATCAATTAGATCCTACGTTAAACGAACTTTAAAAGAGATTCACTGATTACAAGGCTTTTGTCTTTCAAGAAAAAAGATTCTATCTTAGATCATAGTCAACACTGAGTTCTTCAGATCAGCATGCAAGAGCAGATAGTAGATTAGAGATAGAGAGATAAGGCACAGGAGATAGTAACTCAGAAATGATTAGATAAGGTACTGGAGAGGAGGGTGCAAGAAGATAAAAAGAAGAAATTGATGGAAATACTAGTGCGCTACATGAGGAAGAAAAGTAAAATAGCAATTAAATTGCAAGTAAGAGTGCGGGGGATAACTTACTTGAAACGAAAATTGAAGGAGATAATGGTGTTAAAAAAGGTCTTCCATGTGAAGTTGACTCAAAAAGATCACATTCAGATTAGCCCTAAAGTGAATTGTAAGAAGAGTAATTGTAGCTAAACAATAAGTTAACTGAAAAAGAACAGGAAGAGAGTAAGAATGAAGATAAAAATATAAATATAATTAAAGGTTCTGGTGAGAATATAAAAATTGACGATAATTTAAGATAAAGTAAGCAAATCCCTTCAAAGTTATCCTCAGTTTCATCTGGTTCAGTAGCTGGGTTGATTGTTAATTTGAAATAATAAACTCATGGTAGCTAGAGTAGTAATAGTAATATTATCAGTGGAAACAGTAGATTCCATGGGTATGGAAATACTGGTAGTTTTGTGTAATAATTATTAGACTAAGAAATAGAACTAAAAGGGTTAAGAGTGCTAGTATTTGAGTTCTCAACTGGAGAATGGATCCATTAACATCATATAGATACTATGAATCTCTCTGTAGGAGTCGGGAAATAGAATAGGAACTTATCAATTGGAGATTCTGTGCGATTTATGTAGATTTCTTAGGAAACTAGGTAGTTTGTGGTGTCTTTAGCTAATTAGGAATCACAGTAATCGTTCTAGTTTTAAATTGACGAACTGATGGATCAGAAAGTGCATAAGAAAAAATTATTCTTTAAAAGCTTTAACAGCAGTAGTCCTACAATAGATAAAAAGAAAGGTTAAAAGAAGAATGAAACTCTACAAGGAGCAGGTGCTCATAGTTTCTCTGCGATTGTTTAGATTCGTGTTTAATGGATTTTTGATTTAAAGTTACTGGTTGAATTTTGGAATACTGAAACAGAAGCTAGACTAAAGTAAGTTTAGTAGATTAAAAATTATCTTTAAGTGTAGTCATAAAAAGCAAGCAGAGAACCGGCTAATTCATAGACGATTGAGATGTCGAATACACTTAATGAGCTGAATTCTATTTCTGCTGGAAATTCAACGTCTTTTTATAATAATAAATTCTATGTTAAATGAGTTTTAAGAAGTATTTTTGTGAGTTGGTTTATTGGTTGGATTTGAGAATAATAGATAGATGAGTTGTTTATCACAATGATAATTAAATTATCTTAATGATTGAAAATATTTTAAAACTAAAATCATAGAAAATTATTTTTCTTAAAAGAAAGCTGATTTGTTTATCACAATAAGCAAACAAAATATGATCAATTCTTCATTAGAAATATTCTAAACTACATTAAACAAACACTTGTTTATTGATGAAAAAAAAAATCTAAGTCTAAACTGCAATAACTCTATAAAGTCTTCTTTTCAAAAATTTTTTAATATTATTTTTGAATGTATTTGTTTTGAGATTTTTATATTTTTTGATTTTATGTTAATTTGTAATTTTTTTATTTATTTTTTTTTTATTTAAATTTAAATTTGAATATTTTTTTTTTTATTTAATTTTTTTTGAAATGTTTTTTTGAATTTTTTTTGAGACAATTTCTGTTCTTTTTAATGTTTAGCAAGCAAACGAACAGCCTCAATAAATATATCGGTTTAATTTCAAGAATCACATTCAGCATAGCTGAAAAATACAATATAAAGGGAGAAAGAAAGAAAAAATAGTTTTTTTTTTCAGAGGATAACTGAATCAATGAGTTAAAAATTAATCGTATCAATAATATGAATCTAAAAACTAACCTAATATTCTTATTATTCCGATGAATCTATTGGAAGAATCTGCAAAAAAATAGTAGCTATTCACATGCTTTCCTTTGGTTTTTTTTATTGCGCAGATGTCTTTCAATAAGATTAAAAAAACTATTTCACAATTCATGTGTGTTCCTCATATTTTCAGTCTGTGCATCAGTTTTTTATTAGTGTTTTATTCTTTTAAGAAATAAATTATTTATTTATTTTGGGGAAACATTGGAATATCCTTTAGTAAACCTTAATAATGACTAAATAGGATAAAAGTAAATTTGAAAAATAAAAGGAGGGAAAAAGAAAGAATTCAATCAATTAGATCATTAGAGGGAAACAAAAAAAAAGAGAATCAATGATTGGCAAGACTAATTTAAATTCACATAAATAATTGATTAAAAGAAGTAGAAGAGACAGTTGTTGTCTCCTCAACTGTAATAAGGAAGATAACAACAAAATGAGATATTGGCATTAGTTTTTTATTAAAGACATTTTTGCTAGAAATGTTTGGATGTCAGCGCAGATATATTACTTATCTGTTATTGTGTGATTGCAGCAAACAAACAGCTTCTTAGCAGCCCATCTCGGGGAAAACATAATTTTTAATGGACGAATAATACACATAAAATGCCAATAAAAAAAATCATTAATCCTTATTTTTTTCCATATGTTTTGTTGGATGAAGAAAACATATTTAGGAAAATAATACTATTTTCAAATGAGATGATGGATGGAGAATGAGAGATGGAGAGAGAGAAAGAGAGAGAGATGATCATTGAAGAGAAAAAGATTTAAAAAGAAATTTATTGAAAAAAACAAATGATAAAGAAATTTTAAATTCAAATTCAAATAAGAACAAAAATCAAATCAAATTGAGATTCAAAAAATCAAATAAATAAAAATAATAATTTCAAAGGATAAGTGTTATCTTATGAAATATATATTTTTTTGGGGGGGTTAAGTTAAAATCTTTTAGTATTTTGTTGTTAAAGTTAAGCATTTAAGCTAACGTTTATTAGTAAGAAAATTATAAGAAAAAATTTGGATTCACTTAGTAAAAAATGGATTTAAGGGTGCTAAGGGAAAGTTTAGTCATTTGTATTGCAATCAATGTACTCTAAATCAAAGTATTATCAGATTAAAAATGACATTGATATTGAGATATTATATTAAGCAAACTAAATTGATTATGCCTAATTATTAACCACAGATTATTGTTTTAATTATGTCAAGTTCAAGATAATTTCTGAAATTCAATTAGCTTTTTTTTCTTTTCTGATAATTATAAGTAAAATCTGCTTGTTTTATCTATTAATTTCTATAAATTAATATTGATTATTCAAATCAGTTTAATTTCGATGTGTAAATTAAATGCAAATGCAGATACAAACAGATCTAAACAGTTCTTAATTTAAAATTGTTCATAATATCCTTTCCTTCAACATTCAACAGTATAGCAATTCAACAATTACAGTAAATCCACTTTAGCAGCTTTAGCACCAATTCAATAAAAAGCTAGCTATTTTTTAGGTTTTGCACTTACCAACACCTCAATCTGCTTTTATCCATTTCCATTATTTTACTTCTTAATATGGCAATTCTCCTCAATTACACTGAGTAACCCTGGGTTCTTGATTGCTAAATAATCATTTATTCTGAATAATTTATCTTAGCTTTCTCGAAGCTTTTAACTTTTTTATGAATACCTAAACATGATAGTTCCCTTAACGATTTCTCTTGACGCTAACTCTAATGGGAGACTTAACAGAATGCAATTTTTATGCACTAGATTTTCTAATATTACAAGGTTTCCTGTTCGCGATCCAGCATACATTAAGCATACTATTTTCTGATTATTTGATTCCTTAACAACTCCTAGAATATCTTTCAATCCAGCTGGAAACTATTCAAAAGTAAAATTTATTTATTCTTTCTCTGCGAATGGCTGAAATGATGTCGCATCGAAGGAGCAAGTGTAATTGAAGAACACATCAACTTCGCTAGTAAGTTATATCAGAATCGAATCTAAATGCTGTTTGTCTTGAGAATTCCCGTAGAGCTTAAGAGTGAGGGTATCAACACTGATGAATTTCTCCTCATTCGTTTGTGTCACTAGTCTCAACTCAGCTGATAATGACTTAGAATAAAATAGAAATGAACCTTGCTGCTACAGATTAGGATCAATGAATTAGTGGGTTTAAGAAAACTCCATTTCTTGAATCTACGCTATCTAACGCGCCAATTAATTTGGTTTAGATTAATTAATTTTTTTGTTTTTGATAATAATAATAATAACGAGAATTATAACACTTGTTCGAACAGATAAGGTACTTTAATAATCTATATCATATTTTAATATATCAATGAGACATAAATCTATTAGCTCAAAGTATGTATTATTACAACAACAATTCTCCTTGATTATGATTCATATTGAATTCACTTAAAATATTTAAAAATTCTTCAACAAAACTACATACAAAAAAAGTAAATAATTTTCATTACAAAAACGAATTCCATTATGGTTTCTTTTTTTTTATATTTTTATCATTTTAATAATTGTTTAATGAGAGCTACCATCGGAGAGTTGGAGCGCAAATATCTCCATACTATCTTCCTAATTTATCCCTTCTCAGTGTTCGAATTAAGCTGCACTCAATTTGCAAAGGTTTTTCATCATATTTCGGAAATTCCAAATGAGATGTATTTTCTAAATTTATTTTATCCATTGTGAGACATCGCATTCGTTTTTATTTTGTTTCTTCCTTATTCTCAACTTAACAAAATAGACAATTGTCAAGAAGATTTAGTGGATATTGTGTTAATCGTTGTACAATCAAAATTAGTTGCTTACCAAATGATATATTTCTTGGAGAGGGTTCAATCCAACTCGTCATCTTACTTGCATCTTTACCTTTCATGGAATAATCCCTTAGATGCATGTCGAAATTCAATTAGGTTTAGTTTGGAGCTACACCAAGTCGTTTACGTATCAGGAACTAGAGCTAACATTTTGTGTCGATTAATAATTTTAGATTTGATGAATGTAAAAATAGTAATAATAAATCAATATCTACTTACTTCTTATGGCTAAAAACAAAGGAAAAGCAATCAGAAAAAGGACATTTAGTTAAATATAAGAATTCTGGTAATTTCTTTACTCTTTCAAATGGTAGTTAAAAATCGCGGACTGTCTTGATAGCATATTTATTATCTTCACCGCTCAATCTAAAACTCATTGATCTTGGAGAGACTGGAAGATTATCATTTTCTCTCTTTGTCTTGAAGAACGAATTATCTTCATGTCTTAAATTCTACGCGAATTACTAAATTGTCATGTCTTTCATGAGATGTCTCAAGTTATTCAAGTTTCTAAATTTATTTTGAAGGCCAAACAGCAGTTTAACTAAATCGATTCAATAAAAAATAACTAATTGATTTACTTATTCATAGCGTTTTATTCACTTAACAGAGATGTCTTCATAGTGCTCTCATTGTTTCTTGGAGATAACTTCCTTAATCTTGGAAATTATCCATGCTTTGACATTTCTTTTATTGGATTTTTTTCTTCAACAAAAGATTTATCATTTCTGTCTTGCTATTATTAATTTTTATTGAAGAATGCATGCATTCTATCATTGCTTGTTTTATGCATTGTTGTCTATGTGATATTGTGCTATCTTTTCCCTTATTAGTTTGTAGTTTTAACACCATTTTACGATCGATTTAGATCATTCTTATCATTATTTCCATTCCTGTAATCTTATGATGTCATCGAAGAATTGAACATAAACGATTAGTTTAATGTATTCAAAGTGGACATCATTGGGAGTTATTTAGCTGTTCTAGGTGAGTTAGGAGTCCATTCTCTTTCTTAGTCAATTGGCATAGAGCTGCTTTCAACAAAATCTTTGAGTCCAATATTTTTTCCATATGGACCAACTCGTAGAGTTCTCCTAGTTGACATGAAGGTTCGTTTTGGATTAATTTTTATATTCAGATATTTTATTAAGAAAAAAGGAGCGAGTGGTTGGGGCTTGTTTTGAGTTACATTTGCACATAGATAAATTACCAAACTGAATTTGTTTTGGATCAGTTGGGTTTTGAGTCTTTTTTTGCTAATTATTTGGTTAAGTTTCAATCAATCTAAAGAGTTATTTACATTCTTTTCAATTTTTGGAATTATTTTATATGCTTTTATTAATAAAAATAACAAATCTAAACGTAATCTACTGCTTGTATAAAATCGAAATTAATCTCATTTGCTAGGGAAAAAGTCTGTTCCTGTCAAGAGGAGAGTCTTTGAAGTTGATATCGGAGAAGGAAAATCTGGAGATCGAAGTCGACTTGCTGCTGGTTTTTGTTTTTATTTCGACAGGCATGATAGACTTGTTCCTTTTCTAGTCTAACCTGCTTAAGAAGATAGAGTAATAGAAGATAAAGAAGAAGCTGTTTTTTATCGAAAGCTAGTGGATGAAGAAAGAACATTTGATGGCGAAAGAAAGTATGGAATTGGTTTGCACATATGGTTAAGTACAATTAATTTATCAGCTGATTATTTTTTAGATTTTTCAGTTGATTCAAACATTTAAAAAGATGCCAGTGAATGAGATGTCTAAATGTTTCCAAATAACTAAGGTGCGTTTACAATATCTGGATAACGACTCAAAGATGGAGGTTTTTTAATAGCCGGTATGATCTCCTTTTAAGATGCTATCATGTGAAAAATATTTTCATTTTAAGGAAAATCTCTTCCTTTATCGATTTTCGATAAGGAAAACCTACGAGAATGCCAATGAGTTGCTTTGTAGCCATCTTTATTTTTATTAACGTGAATGTTGATTTCTTTCTTTTAACTTGGCTGCTGGATTTATTCCATATCTATTTCATTTTCGAGTATTTGTGCAGATTAGAATTTCCCTAAAATACTTGCTAATTTTTTCTTATTTTCTTCTTCAGTTTTACGGAACTGCGATGCTTTTGCTGGAGATTTTTTAGAATCTTCAATTGATTAACCTTATTATGGTGGGGATATTAAATAACCTGTTTGATATATATGATTTGTGTTGATTTTAGGGATGATTTTTGAAAATCGTTGGCTTATTCTAACTTAGGAAATTTCGTTGACCTAGGTTAAAATCATTTTTGTTAGAATAACGAATAAATATGAAAACATCGCTTCTTACTTTCTAGGCTGAAGGCAGTTGAATTACAGGAGCTGATTCGGAGATATTAGGCTACTTTTGAAGTTCCTTATTTCTCTAGAAAGAAAGGTCTAACTACGGCTAATCATCTCGATCTAAATCTAATTTCATTTCAGACATAAATTTAAATTCATTCTGAAGTTACTGTAATTCAGGTTCTTTCTATTCATTCTCAAGGGAGTTCACAGACATATGAATATGCTTTTCCGTTATTTTTCTGTTTGTCATCTCATCCAATTTGTTCGGAGATTAGCAAACATCAAAGGAATTATTTATTAATTTGGACGAATCTAGTGATCTAGCACTCTTCTATTTCCTAGGAGACATACTTTTACTTGGGGAGACATTCAAATTATGCAGAGATTATCGATGCGTGTGATGAGGGGAGTGTGATTACGAATGCGCATTTCCTTATTCCAGATAATCTGGAGGTGGTGGTGGTGCAAATATCGATTTACTAAATATCATTTCATAGATTCTTTTCGATATTCTTGAATTCTAAAGTGTTGTATGCTTCGATGTACTAACAGGTGCCATGAACAAACCATAATTCGTTGAAGGAAGTGCTGCTAACGCTGGGTTATACATTGTTCGCGATCTCTACAGTTATTGTGTATCTTATAAAATTCGTTAATTTAATTATATATTCTATTTAATATCCGCTGGATCGAGTGGAATGTAGATTTTCTTCTTAGGTAGATGTCCACTGCTGTTAATACTTCTATGTCTCACTAATGGTGCTTTAAAGTCTATCTCATTATTAGCTTAACCACTGTTATTCATGCCAACTACCTATCCAATATGGGTATTACTTTTATGCGCATCTTACGGCTGAGTATTATTATTATTATTAGATGAAATCTAAGAATTCTTCGCTCTACTAGAGAATATCGTATGATGAATTCTATGTTGTTATTGATTCTTATGATGACTCTTCTTCCTTGATTCTTTTGTTTATTTCGCTTATTCAGCTTATTCATCTTCTTCCTTCATAGTTGACTGCGCTTTGAGTTTAGATTATTTCGAAACCATTCGTTTTATGAGTTCATCGGAATATCCCAGTGTCGTATAATCAACTTTTACAGGTTTCTACGCAACTTATACCTCCTTTTTAACAATTATCTCTGGTCGTTCTTTCAACTCAATCGTTCCTCTTTCCATTTCAGAAATAACCCCACAGTAAGTTAATTTCCCTTCCACTGCTGTTTCCGCTATTGCCATTTATTTATTGCTTTCTTCGTGGTTAAAAATAAAATCGATAACTTAACCAGGTTTGATTTTCTTGCTGCTGAGTGAATGAATGTATCCGTATTTTAATGCTAATCCTTCTTCGATAATATGCTGGACATCACTGGTTACTGCAACAGTTAGCTGCTCCTTTTCCGCTGCCATTTATGTCAATGCTCCACCATTCCATTTGTCGACATTTAACATCTCCTTCTCAAAGTAGTTCTCCATTATCCTTGATAGATCATTTTACTTCCTTAACTTCAAAGATGCTGATGAATCCCCAGTTGTAGCAGAATCTTGTGTCTCAACAATCTTTTACAACTTTAATGTATCTGTTTTTTATCCTTTTTTAACCAATTTATCTTTACCTACAACTGAAGTTTATTTCAATTGTTTACTGACTTTTGGGCTATTTAAACTCGTATGCTTAACTAGCAACGCTCTTCTAAGTACCGAAGGAGGTGAAAGTAACGATAAAACAATCTAATCATCCACTAAGGGAAGCGATGCAATATTTTATTTTCTCTAAATATGTCTAAGTAATTTTGTTTATTCCTTCTACCTTTGATCTATCCAATTCCTCTTCAATCTCGCTTAGAGTGTGAGATATTCCCTCATTTCAGGAAAATCGTCGAGAAATCTACAAAAATCTGTAACGAGCACAGCTAACATACTGCAAGTCTACGATTTCACGATCGTCGTAGAATATGCAATCGGTGTGATTTTCTCTGCTGCTACGAACTTTGTTTGACTTTTCTTTTTACTTTTCCTCCCAATAGCTTCAGCAATGTCATCGTCGTAGTATATCTCTTCATCTAATTCGTCTTCGGATATTTCTTCTCCATTTTCGATTCTTATCTTTTTCGCTTTTTCTTTTTCATCTTTTTCAATTCGCATTGCCTGCAGCAACAAAAGCAACTCTTCTGCTCCAATGAACTCATATTTCTGAAACACTGCGAGCTATATTTCAAGTTAAGCTGTTTCTATCTATGCATTCTACATATGCATGGAACAATTAACTTCTCCTTTCTTGATAAGATATATTTTGTTGATCGTTTTACCTTGCCGAATAACGCAATGACCAGAAACGAATTTTTATTTTGTAAAACTCACTTGCATTTTGTTGAGTTTTGTCAAGAATGATGGCAAAAATTGAAATTATCCAGATTTAGGGGTAGAATCTCCATTTTCGGTGTTATTGTTGGTATTTTCATCTATTTAAGTTGGTTACTGCTACTACGGCAACAGAGCAACTCTTAAGAAATCAACTCTCTTTTAAATATGTTGTTTCTCAACTTCTCGCAGAGTTTCAGTGTAATGTGCTTTGGATAGACTAGCGAAATAGCAATTATGTAGACACACAATCGTCGCACTTCTTGGCTTTTTGTTCAATAATCCTAATTCCCCGAAAGAATCGCCTTTTTCAAATACTTTCCCAGCACTGTATTAGAAGCACTGCTGCTGTTTGTGGAAGAACCTCGAGACATTTTCAAGGTACAGTATGTCAAGCTCAGGATGGACATTCATTTGAATCTCTTTTCGAAGTTTTTAGAATCGCTCATAGCAGTAGGATTTTGCACCGAAACTACCGCAGAGTTGCTAGCTGGAGGAAGGAAACAAAGGTAATATTAATGAAGACATTTAAATATTCTAAATCGAGCTTTAGTTCGGAAGCATAGCTTATGACATCTAGCTTATTTAAATCATTTATTGTGATACCCTTGTTTGTAGTTACGAACCACTCCCATCTTTGGGCTGAACTTACAGAGACTATTGTTATTGCTACTGATGGAAATACAACGACCTAGAAGAAGCTTATTGCTGTGTCTATTAAGGTAGTTAAGATGATTACGAAGAGTTCAGTAACTATTATTGTTGTTACTGCTATTACGATTACACTGTGGAAGTCAAATTGTTTTAGATTCTGTCGATTTGTGAAAACGAAGTTGCTGTTTGATAGTTATGTAATAAGCTTTAGGGTGTTTGAGAGATTGGCGCTGATGAATATGGAGAACGATATTGTTGGTTAGGTTGTTGTTGCTGAGAAACAACGATTTATTGTTAAGATTAAATTACAAATTATGAGTTTGTAGGCTATTGTTATTATTCAGTGCTTGAAGATGGGATAAAATAAGGAAGAGTTGGCTATTATTGCTGTTACTATACCTATTATTCTGCTTGAATCTACGTTTCTGTCTTTTACTCTTCTTCTTCGATGAGTTCTTGGTTGAATACATCATACATTGGTCTTGAATAATAGTCTTTAATCGTTTTATGGCTTTGATTCGATGCATAGCGGATAAATCTCAGAATATTAATCAATCTCCAAACGATTCTGTGAAACAATCTGATTCTCAACATTTTCATTAAGGGCGTGTTGGAGAATGGATTGATCGAAGCGAATGATTTGCGATTGTGAAGCTACTTCTTTTATTCATTCGACTGTAGATTCGCACTGCTACTTTGTTAATTAGCAAATCCTGGGTTACTACTGCTATTGCTGGGGTTGTTACTGTTGAGTTACATTTATTGGATGTTCTTCTTGAGAAGCACGGAAGCTCTACCTTTGAGGAGGATATAGAACGCATCAGCTTCATCTCCTTCGTAGAATACGACCCTGCCTTTGGGGAGAAACTCTAAGGTTAAGTATTTGCAGATACGTCGGTGCAAATGAGCTTTCTAGTTAGCTGGGACTTTATTGATTTGCTCAAAGAATTTCAAGTCCTTTGTTCGTTCTTCCACAGTCATTATCTCACCTAGCGTCCTGTAAGGCTTCTTTAAGATCCTAATGAGCTCTTCTTCTTCACCGATTGTCTAGCGTCGTTTACGCTGTGAGACATTCACTGAGGAATTTCCATGGATAGATTCTTAGTCTTCGATTTCTTATTCATCTCCACTCCAGCTCATGAGGGATATTTGGAGTTGCTTATTTTTGAGCTGGAAAGTGATTGAAGTGTTGTGTGGATTGAAATAAATGAAATTATTGATAATTTGTGATAAAAATAATAAACAAAAAAGCAAGTGGGATAAATTATTAAAAAAAAAGGATTCAATCTTCTCCACTGCTTTGGAGGTATGATTGTTTGAGATTATTAATGAAACAGACTTTAAATTATCTGCTTCTTTACATTTTTTAATTTTCTACTAGATTAAAATTGCAGCAAAGTAATAGTAGTAGATACTTCTTCGAATTTTCGAAGATAAAGTTCTTTTTTGGATTCAATCTAAAAAATAATTGGAAAACATTACTTATCCACAATTCTCTCACTAAAAAAATCAATTTTCCAGCTCTTATTTTGATTTGCAAACCAAGCAATGATTTTTCACAATACTGTATGAGCGAAGGTTACAAAGATTTTTTCCCTAATATTTGCTCCTGATTCAACTGATAAATAAGCTTAAACTGCTTCCCATCTGGCAGACAAAGAGAGAAGTTAATCGCTTCGAGATCAAACGATCAAACGAAATAAAAAAAAAGCAGTAAAAAACAAAAAAAAGTATTAATAAAACTAAAAAAAGTTTCAGAGTAGAGATTTTAACATTTTGTTAGCAATCACTTCAGATTCACAGACTAAAAAACAACCTCTAGGCAATAAAACACACAGCTCCAAGAGAGATATCTAATCATCCCCTCTGCTCTTGAGATATGGGTACATGCTGTGGGTATGTGAACTAAAAGCAAGAAAAAGATAAAACGCTCTACACCAATGGAGGAAACAGAGAGAAAGAGATCTAAGAAGCGCTTGATAAGCTCAATGCAGATTAAGAAGCGCATCTGAACGAGAGCAGAATCCATGATAAAGATGATCTAGGAGAGACAAGCTCACCATTATCTTAGATGAACAACAGTCTGCACAATCACATCCACTCGACGATTTAAAACCATGGCACGATGGATCCAGATGATGACAAATACAAAAAAGAACCTTATTATATGTCTGAAACAGTAAGTTCAAAAAGAATTAAGATAATTTTTATTTTAAAAAAGAGAGAGAACGTTCAGAGATATTGATGTGTATTTTGCTTGGTATAAAGTTAGGTGATTTTAGACAAACACTGACCGTGCATGATGTTAATGGAGTCTAAGTCAATGAAGAAGTAGCTGCAGCTGCAGTTATTGAGACTGAGAAACTCGTTGAAGAAGTTAAGGAACAAAAGAAACTAACTTTCTTAGCTTAAAAAGAAGTTAGGGATATGGAAAGGAAGAAATCTGAAGTGGTTATTGTGAAGCAAGATACATTGCAAGCTATGAACCCAAAGGAGAAAGAAGAATTAATCAGACGAACGAGCTAATAGTTTGATTAATAGACTACACTTATTAAGTTACAGCAATAGTAGCTGCTGCAATAACAGTAATTACTCGAAAAACAACAATAATTGCTTTAACAAACAACATTAACGAAATCACCGTAGAATCGACCTAAATCGCCTTAGTAGAATGTATTGATTAATAATGCAACCAATGTGAATGTACCTAGCACATAGCCTTAATAGGCTTAAACTAAATAGGTTATTAATCCAAAATCACCGTAGAATGCAACAACTTCTAATAGTATTCCTATTGTTATTCCACCGTTATCTCTGAATACTAATAATACCAACGCAAATCCTAATGAACCTTAAGATGTTAAATCAGGTAAGCCTCCACTTATTCCTGGTTAATAATTACCTAACCCTAATTAGATGGCTTTACCACCAATGCGAAAGACATCAAGTGCAAGTGTATAAAGTTCTCCTTAGACGAGATAAAAGAAGAATGAAGATGGAAACAATACTTCATTCGATAATGATTCAGTGCATAGCGTGGATAGACCGCGATCGATTATGAAAATAAAGAAGAATAACTAATCCTCTGGAATAGATTTGAATACATCGTTTGACTCCGAAGTGGGTTCGCAAGCATCAGCAGCGAAGAAGAAAGTTAAGTTTAAAGAATCAGCTTTTAAAAAAACTGCAAAGAAGAAAAAAAATGGAGTAACTTTTAAATAGATCAAAAAAGGCTGCTGATTAACGATTTTGGAGTTTGTTATTGGATGATTTGATTTGATTTTGTTTTTTTACAATAGTATTGAAGATTCTTTGGTGGGCTTTCCTCACTAGCAGAGACATCTTCATAAATTCATCTCTTCTATCTTATACTCTCACTTACTTTCCTTAAGCAAACCCGTTAATTATCTACTCTGTATTTGTGTTTTCTGTTCATCATTTTTCTATATTTTTCTTGATAAATGGCAAAATATTAATCCAAAATGATCATTTGAATAATGACAAAAACAATAAGAATCTTCTATTTAATTGATGTTTAGAAGTATGGCAACCCACAATGAAGAAGAAATCAACACGTAGTAATTAAAGTGGAGAAATAGAGATGTTTAGAAGAAAAGAACACACAAACATAATCTTCTCTTCAAAAAAGAATAAATTTAGTTTTTTTCTTAATAACAAACACACACAATATCAAAAAAAAGGGAATTTAAAAAGTATTATTTAACCTTAATGGACAACTAAGAGGAATAATAGCAGCAAGCACCACCACAAGCAGCAGCCCCACGAAAGGTAGCTGCCACTGAAGAAGATGTGAAAAAGATGCTGCGAATGAAAGATTTCTATGAAATTCTAGGAGTTACTAAGACATCGACAGATGACGAAATCAAGAAATAATATAAAAAATTAGCACTCCGATTCCATCCTGATAAACTGAGACTACCAGGAGCACAGGAGGTGTTCAAGAAAATAGCATAAGCTTACGATTGCTTAACGAACCCTGATAAAAGAGCGTTCTACGATAGGACTGGATCAGATGAGCCGTAGTAGCATTAGCAGCAATACGAGCAACATTTCTATTAATAAGAGGGATTTGATCCAAATGACATTTTCAATATGTTCTTCGGATAAGGTTTTTACCCGTAATAATAGCAGCAGCGCCATCAAAGGTAATACTATTACTAGCAATAGCAAAGACAACAAGGTGGCTAGCAACAGCAACGTGGTGGTTTTACGGGCTTATTGCAACTCCTACCATTCCTTTTGATAATATTCTCAGGGTTATTTGGGTAGTTATTTTAGGAATCCCCAGAGTTTTCGCTGTCTAAATCGTAATCATTTGGGATCCACCATAAGTCTCAGATTCTAGGTGCAGACTACTATGTGGATAATTCATTCACTGATAAAGTCATGGAGGATGTGGATTATCTAGCAGATTTTGAATGGAAAGTAGAGAATGAGTATGTAAGTAATTTGAAAGGAGGATGTATGAATTAGTAGAATATCAAGAGATAATATGCAAATTAGTCGAAAATGTCCTGGATGAAGAGAGATCAATAGTACTATAAAAATCTCAGTGATAACATTGATTTGAGTCCGTGTATCGCACTAGATGATCTGTCAAATGAATATGATTTAAGCAAATACTTTTGAAATAATTTTGTAATAACTTTTATTTGTAATGTTTCTTTCGTTTTATAATGTTGTATGCAATTTGAATCTTTCTCTTGCTCTCATAAAAGTTCTATCCGTTGATATTAAGATTTAGAAGAAAAAATAGGCAAAGCACTTATAAGAATTCATAGAGTTTTATCAAGAATTAGTTCTTTGTTTGTTTTGGAAAAAATTCACTTGAGTGTGTGTTAGAGAGAGAGAAGTAAAAAGAAGTTCATACGTTTATGTAGGTTATGCACCCAAGAAGAATGGAAAATCCAAAAAAGAATTAATTATGGAAACCGTGATCCAAATATACATAAAATAATTTGTAAATATTTTTGTTTAATCTAATTAAGTGATTTTTAATAATTAATAAGGAACAGATAGGATTTGCTGATGAAAACTTTAACAGCTTTATCTTATGAATTGCTATGCATTTCAATAGCAAATTCATCATCAAACACAAAATAATCACCATACAACTCTGACTACAGAATTTTGTGAATGAAGGATAATGTATTGCTATTGTTAGAGATTAACAAGGATTGATTTAAGAAACTTGAAGCAGCAAGGGTTTCTTCAAGGAACCTTACAATTAGAATTGTATTTTCGATAATTTGGTTAAAGAATTTTTTGTTTTTGAAAAATCTTCAACTTAAGAAATAATTGGTTTTGTTCTCCTTATCCCAATCGATTTACATTGGTGGTCTTGAAACAAACTAATTCACTTATTCTCGCAAGGCAGAAATTACCAAAAACAACTGAAAGTAGAATATTATTGTATTTTCTATCTTTCTAAACAAATCGTTTTTTTAATAATATTCCTCTCCTTCTCCCCCTTCTCTTCTGGCAACCTCATAAATTTCAATAACTAATGACACTGTAAGTTCCTGGAGAAGATGCAAAAGGCAATACCATTTATGCGAAAGGATAACAAAAAAATAATGCATACACTTTGCAGAACTCAAACTGTAATAAGCCATTAGATATTGCACCTGATATTCTAAAATATTTTATGGGAAAGCGATCATTTTTTTTAGATTCCGTTGAATCTTACAATACTAAAGTGAAATACATGAGAAAAAACAAAGAGAAATAAGTTTTTTCAAGAGTATTTTGAGGTAAATCTTCCAATTAGAAGAAAGAAAAATAACTTATTGGAGGTTATTTTTTGTATTTTATTTGCGAGAAATTCAGCTATTTCCACCGAAAATCAACTGAACGAAACTAACCCCGATGAAACTCTAAAAATATCAGTTAGATGTTCACTAAATAACTTCTTAATCTCTTTATTTGTTTGTAGTCAGCAATTAGAATCTACTATTTATCACTGGTTGTTTTTTATGAGATTTCGTTTATCTCCTTTGGGGATTTATTCATATTTAACATTGCTCAACGAAATAAATAAAGAAATCAGAAACTTGAGCTATTATTTTTTTCAAATGAAGCTCATGCAATAAATAAATCTTCTAATCATCATAAAAACATCCAGAAAACTTGGAAAAAAGAAAGTGGTAAAATAATTAAAAAAATTAAGGTACAGTAAAAAATTATCACAAAAAAAAGAAGAAAAGAAACAAGCAGACACTGACGGTCAATTTGACAAAATTCAGATAAATTTCACAAGCTAATAGTGGTCAAGTCAAATCTTCTTCGAATTTTTAAATATGTCTATGCTTAGCTAGTTTTAGCATCTGTGGAAGATGTTTATTCGTCCAACGAGGCAAGAATACTCCAAAGGAGATTTAGGTAAGGAAAATTATTAATTATTAGTTTTTGTCCATTTCTCCTATGCTGATTCCATTTCTGATTCCTTTTTGATTTAACAGGCCATGAGACTTCAGTTTTTGGTAAATACAAATCTAAAAGAACAGATTATGTTGTCCTCAACAAGAAATAAGAAAAACTCCAATGCTCTCTCTTTGAACCGATTTCACTTGAAAATGATAATCTATCAGGGAAATTCCCTTGTGTGATATACTGCCATTGCAACAGTGGTTCTCGTCTTGAATCGCTTAGATTACTTCCCTAAATAATCTAGCAAGGCATGGGATTATTTTGCTTTGATTTCTCAGGGAGTGGACTATCAGAGGGAGAGTATGTTACTCTTGGAATCAATGAAAGTCATGATCTTGAATGCGTTGTCAATCACCTTGTTAGCTAAGGCAAGGTTTCCAACATAGCTCTCTGGGGAAGAAGGTAACCTTTACATAAATTTGCTCAAATACTTTTGAATTATTTCTCACGAAATATCAGTTAGATTTCATCTTCTATTCTTATCTTAATGGAGCTATTTTATGATTTCGGAATCATATTTTTTCAAATATTCTTGTTTGATATTAGTCCAGCAAGATTAATCTACATTAAGACCAATTAATTATTTTTTAGAAGTTTCTAATTTATTTATTTCATTTATCCACAGCATGGGAGCTGTGACTTGCATCCTCTACATGGGCATGAAGACATGCCATAATGCAGTCAAGGCGATTGTGTTTGACAGTGGATTTTCTAATATGAATCAGTTAACTTTAGATTTAGCAAAATAAAAAACTGGCATGCCAAATATGCTTATTGAGCCAGCATTGTATCTCGTGAATGATCAAATCAGGGAACGTGTGGATGTAGACATAAAGTCTATCGATCTAGCGAAGACTATTCATAGTGTTTATGTACCAATTCATTTTGTGTGCTCGAAAGAAGACACATTTGTGAAGTGCGATCATTCTGAAAGATTGTATGATCGATACAATGGACTCAAATGGATAGAACATACAACGGGAGGACACAACGCACACAGATCCAATGATCTTATCGAGATGCTTGTAGATTGGATTTCATATTTCGTATTTGACAGGAAAAAACCTGCATTTTATTAGTATACCCCAAAATCTACGGCATCTAACAAATCTAAAGAAGATGAAGATAATTCTCAAGAAAATGGAGATTAGAATCTTCAGAATCGTAAGAAATCAAGGATTCTTAACACCGCTACAATCAACAGAGGGTTTTCACCGACATCGGAAGCTTTCAAAGAGCGAATGTAGATTCTCAGCGGAAATAATGCAAAACCCAAATAGTAATAATCAAACAAAGACATACCAGTTAGCCCTTTAAAGGGAGTGTTTTAAATTGGTAAATAATCCACTATTTAGATAGATGCTTGCTCTCCAACAACTAAAAATCAAATCTAAGCTGCGTAAGTTAGATTTTCTTAGGAAATGTACTTAAATATTGGATAAAATAGCACTATTCTTCCATAAAATCAAGGAAAAGAATACCAACAAAATTAATAATAGTATTTAGATTAGTTTTCATCATAAGACTAATAAAGAGGAAGAAATGCGAAGGTTCTTTTTGATGAAAAAGGAAGTCCTTAGCTTTAGTCTTAAGATTCTGTATCCTCATAGACTCGCTTAGGTACAGAAGAAACCAACTCCAGGAATGAAAACACCGAAAACTAAATAAATGGCATAAGTAACATCCTTTCGTCGAGGAATGCTTCACACAATCGTAGCAGTAATCACAATAATGGATTTGTTTCCAATAATGGGAATAATAACAACCATCATGCAAACAGCTTTCTAAGCTCAACAAACGAAGAACTGAATTCAAACGAGCGTCCGTTGACATACACACCGCAGCGAGGAGGACATAATCAAATCAGCATTTAAAACTGTGAATTCGAGGATAGTCCACAAATTGGTAAAAAATTCAAAAATAACTCAAGGTCGGTAATCGAATCAACTCCTTCGAAAAGCTGTGAGATCTACCAACGACTAAGCAGCAATTTCAATAGCTTTCAAGCTGCAGGGAATACTAATAACAGTAGTAGCATATCTGGTTTAGGAACAACTGTAGTTCCTCCTTTAGCGAATAAAGGTAGTTTCCTTCAAGCTGCCATTACCAGTATTGATGGAAGTCCATAATAAAAAGCAGTTCTCAAGGGAATAGGTACTCCTTAATTCAACAGAGATAATAAATCTCAATATTCATTCATGGGAGGTGGTACACCATCTTCATCAGGATCGATTAAATCAGATTGCTAAGATTCTCCTAATTTACCACATAACTTTCCAAATGTTTATGTTAAACATGAATCACCTTAGAACCGTTTGTAGAATAACATTAAACTAAGAAATCATCGAAATCTTAGCTAATTCTCGATGCCTAAGAGTGCCTAAGATGCAATCCTCGAAACGAATCAGCAAGATAACTCAAATGGCAACAACAACAACCATAATTAACCCTCATCTATGCTCCAAGAAAACAATTATTCTACAGATTCACCTAAAGATCAATATCAACAATCAACTGTAACAAACAGAATTCCTTAATAAAAATCAATTTATTAACTCCAAGTCGCTTAGTAGTTACTAACAAATCATCAGCCATTTAAAACACCTTCTCAATAAGCTATTGGATCGTTTAAATAAATCTAAATAGAAGAGAATCCTTAACCTTCTAGCAGACAGACAAGGTCTTCAACATACAATGTACCTGTTCAATTCCCTACTGGATCTTAGGGGAATCTTCCTGAAATAACCGCATACATTGTACCAGCAAATACTGCCAAAAATCAAATTACCATTGATCCAGCACCTTACACACCATTTTTCGCATAGACAACAACAAGTTCCATCAATAGAAATAACAATAATTCTTCAAATTCAGCACCTAATTAGAATTCTATTCGAATAAGAGGACTCAATACAAGCATCGATTTCAACGTGAATTAACAGCCTTCTTAAGTGGCAGCACAAAATACACCTAAATCTCATAAAGTTTTATCTCCTTCATCAAAAAACGCATCTAATCATCTCTCATATCCTTCTATGCCATAAGTCTAAGCATAAAATACTCTCCCTTCGTCATCTTTCGCTAATAATAATAGCTTTCATAACAGGAATTAATATTTTCCTTAATAATAACCAGCGCCACCTGTTAAAGTCATCTCATTACTCGCTGAATCTCAAAAAAAACTAATCTATCCTTAATAAAAATCAGAATAACCATATAACTTAGGGAACAGTTATGAAATGACTGCTATGCCCGCAGCCACAACATAATCCGCTGCTAATCTACTAACTTCATCCTTCGACAAACAAAAATAGACTCCGATTGTTGGGATAAATATTTTCAGCCCTAAAACTGATTCTGTAACGAAAACACCTTAATATACGCCATACTCTACAAGCTCTTCTATGATTCCTCAAAACCAAAACAAATAAGCACCATCTGGTATTACTTCCCCTGTTCCTTCAACCTATTAAACTTTCAATAAAACCAATTAAGTCTATAAAAGTTTATCTTCAATCTCAGAGGTGCTTGATTAGAAATCAATATTAGCTAATAGCAATAAAAGTGACTTTAGTTCAGCTGAATTTGCTTAATCCAATTAGAATTGGAATAGAAATAACTAAAACAATAATAATGTTCCGAGTGAAAATACAGTAACTCCAGGACCTATGACAAGTTAAGGGAACTTTTTCTCGATGCCTGCGTAGTTCTTTAATACTTTTGATAATAGCAGGAATTATACAGGAGGAAGTATTTCTTTCTTGCAGCCTGTAAAATATGGTCCAGAAGCAGTCAACAACACCAGCAGTAATGGGTTTGGTGCAAACAAAACGAAATAATGAATGAAGAAAGGAACTCTTAGATTTGTGTGATTTTATTAAAAAGAAGATATATTCAATTAAATATTTTTGTAGTTCAAAGTGGATTTTCTCTTCCAGTTTCAGATAATAAATTCTGCTAACTAGAATGAATGTCAGATGGATCATAAAAAATGCTGGCATTCGCACCTCCACTTGAAACTATTTGTTATTTGCTATTTCTTTGAGTTTTAACAGATTAAAAGATGTTTATTTTATGTTCATTAACTTTTAAATTTACATTTTATTTCCCTTTTTCTGATTTAAAAGCATGTATCTATTTAAGTTGACTTTACAGGCAATATATATATTATTTTTATCTATTGTTTTATTTTTGCTTTAAACACACAAATCAAGTTCTGGAAGCTACAAGTTTCTTCTTTCTAAGAATGAACTTGTTTGAGAATTTTAATCCATCGAAGACTTCATTCTCTCTTTTGAACGCTTCAACGTCTTAGGGATAATTTCCGATATTCTTAGACAGGAACACTACTCCTTCTCTATTTTTACGAGGCTTTCTGCGGTAGATTCTGACAATCCAGTTTTCACTTGTGAATGCTTCTTCAAAGTATTCCAGCTTGAATTTCTTGAGACCAACTTCTTGATTTCGGACATTATCCCAACCTTTTGGTTTCTGGTAAGCTGTCATTATCTCATCGAATCTTTTTTTCAAAAAAAACATCAGTTTATATGAAAATCAGCGAGATATTGTTTGGAAATTTTACCTGTAATAGCTGAGACGATACATCAAGGAGTTAAGCATTGTTTCAGATGCTTGGTTGTCAATTTTATATTATCCCTTTGAGTAGAAGTCTTCTTCTTTGACGTGAGGATATACACCTCCTGCGATTCTGATCATCCACAGGAATTTATTGATGTCATCACCTGAGAAATAAGAGTATCCTCCGAAGATCATGAGAACATAGTCGACATCAAGTTTATCGCAGATTTCATATGCATCGGATTCACTACTAGCTAAGGCCATGGCTACTGTAGCGATATGAGTGTTGTTCCAAGTGTTGTTATCAACCATAACAGTTCTGTTAAAGAAGAAGAAGTTAGAATTTCCAACAAAAAATGAATGTATTTTTCCTAGAAATAAAATCATTTAATATACCTGTTTGACATACCAGTGATCTAATATCCATAATCCCACCAGGAAAGGATCTTTTCATCTGGTTTGGTATTCATCCTTAGCCAGAAATATGCCTCACGGAAATCGTCAACGATTCTTCTGTTGCCTTGCTTATCTCGATTGGAGAGAATAATCGATGGAGAGGAGTAAGCTTCAGCTCCAGTGAAATTCGCGTGCATGATGTAGATCATAATGAGATAGCCAATGAAGAGTAAGCCGATAACAGACACAATAGGGTTAACTTTGAATTTAGTCTGTTTATCTTCTTTCTTGTTATTCACTTTGTTTCTGCCAAATACCCAGTTTCTCAGTGATTTTGTGAAAAGATTTACAGTCCAACTCACACCAATACCACCAGCAATACACACAGCAGGTCCAAGGACAAGAAGAAGACGAACCATAACGGAAGCAAAGTACACACTTAACACGAGATAGATTGCAACGAAAATCTTACCATAGTTTGGTTTTTTGAAGCAGTAATATAACCCAACAGGTGCGAAAATCGTCATGAAATGCAAATCAAAGAAGAATGACGACCAAGTTGTAGCTTAATGCTCCGAGACGGAAGCAATAATTGGAATGTATTTCTTAGCGTAAGTGGGATCAAGCAAAGTGAGACTTCTACCACTCCATTTCGTTCTGCCAGTTACCATCATGAAAATGAAAGCTATCAACAAGACTAATCCCGATCCGATGATAAGGAATCGAGTTAAGATTTTAACTCCTTTCTCGTTGATGAAACTCTTAAGGAAATTAATAAAGACATAGGCTTGCAGTAAGAAAAACACACCATGACTCGCTAAATGCTCAGACGAATGAATAGCCTAAAAACAAACAAATGTATTAATAGAATTCAGTACCAAAAAAATGTATTTTACCTAGAACCCTACAAATGGAATCTACAACGCAAGAAGAGTTCCAAGGATGTAGAAGACATTGTAAGCAACGTACAGTTTAGTTGAATATCTATCGGTGATCATGAGGAACACAACGAAGATTGGAATGAGATTTATGATAAATGCATATCCACCCCAAGATGCTACCATAAAGAATAAGCTCAACGCAGCAAAGGAAGACCATAGTATACTTCCAGTGTTAGCGGCTTTCAGGAAGAGGTAGAAAGTGAACACCAAAGCGAAGATTGCTACACCTTCATTGTCGTAGCTTCCTGCAACACTTCTTGACATATAAGTTGGTACAAGTGCAATGAAAAGAGCACTGAATAAACCAGCATCTGATCTTTTAGTGACCTGACGAGTGAGGAGGTAAGTTGCGATGCTTGTAAAGGCTGCGAAGATAGGAGCCAAGAAGACACAAACATTTCGAATGTCGACCTAATTTCAAAATATTTGTTAACTAAAAAATATTTTTGGAAATTATTAAAAAAAAGATAAAAGTGAAGTAATATCTTTCTACAGGCATGTAAAGCTTGTGCAAGGTCCAATAGATCGCTCCAGCGGTGGCCATGAGTCCAGGGTAGAGAGTGCCTCCAACTGATCTTCCAAGAGGATACCAAGATTCAGAATCAAACCAATTCCATAGCCCATAGATACCATCTTTATTGTTAACAAGATACTAAGTTGTCCTATAGTTGAACCAAGGATCAAACTCATGGATAATACTCTCGTATCTGATGACTGAGTAGACTCTGACAAGAATAGCTACAATCGAAATTAGCAGCAATATCGTCATTTCTAACGCAGGTGCCCATTTTATAAGCTAGGAATGCACACCTTCTTTCAGCTGCACACCTATGCTAACTTAGGTTTATTGTTCGTCACTATCTGAGTCATCCTCTTAATCCTCCTTGACAACAGGTTTGTTTCTCTGAGTTACACCTTCACTCTTCATTTTTTATTTTAAATTTTTCAGATGTGAAGATATCTTTTATTATTTTAATTATTTTAGATATTTTAGTACTTTTTCTCCACGTTCACGAAGGAAAAAGCAGTGGAAGAGGCAAGGAATTTACATAATTAAAAATTAAGAAAAATCAATTAAGAAACATAAATTAAAACAAACATAATCAAATACAATATATTCATTATGGATTACACATCTTTTTCATTGTTACCAAAAACAATTTTGTGAATATTTAAAAATAAATGAATTAAAATATTATTCAGGTTCTCAATCTTATTTTCTTCTTCTATTCAATGTCTTCATCTCCACCTTAGATGATGAAGCAGCTAGAACATTATCAACCTGATTGAATTTGAAATCAGTGTATTGGATTTCATCGTCAGATTTTTTAATCTAAGAAAAAATGATTCAAACAAAAATATGTCAAAAAAAATAGTATTTTTACTTAAAATAAGTTGTTAATTAATTTATTACCTCATAAGAGTATCTCTTGCCTTTCAAGACCTAAGCGAAATTCCAGACAATAGTGAAATCCCCTGAAGAAGTGATGATAAACTGTTCATTGGAGTTTACGATATTGTCGAATTTAGCAGGTGTAAAGCTGACATTTGTAATTTTTTCGTTGTATTGATCGTCGCATTTCAATTGCAAGCGAATCGGCGAAGATCTGTCAGTGATTTTTACAACTGATGAGAAACCAGATTTCTCAGTGTTTTTTTAATCATAAGTGGGGAATAGAATGAGATATGTCTAGCAAGTAGCAAGAATCCATTTACCATCCTTGCTGATGTCCAAACCACGAATTAAATCTAAAAAAAATGAAAAGCATGTCATAAATAATGAATTGATTGTTTTAATAATAGTATTCTTACCTCCAAATCCAAGATTAAAGGAGTTCTTGGCATTCTTCGATACTTTATTGTAGAGTCTCACTGTACCATCTGCAGATCCAATAGCAAACTCTCCGTTTTTAGTGCTGGAAATGCACGTGAAGCGATTATTAGCTGTGTATATTTTTTCCTCAGTGGCTGCACAAGCAATAGATTGCTCTTTAGCTGCTCGAGGGTCCATGAGGAAGATGTTCTTGCTATTAATTGAGTAGAATGTCTTGTTGTTGTCCAGATCTCCATTTTTGGATTGGTTGCAGATATCTTTGATTCCGTTCGACATGTACTGATCAGCAGTCTAAGTTGAGTTTACAAAAACAAAAGAAAATGAGTTAATAAAGATGAAATAATCTAAAAAATGATAAGATCTTACGAATTCTTGGATGACTTTGCCTTTTTCGATGTCAAAATAAAAGACTTTCTTGTTTTCTTCGTTGTTCAGCAAAAGCATCTTGGTGTCTTGTTCTTAGAGCAACATTTTCTTTGGTTCAAAGACTTCTCCATCGAGTCCTTTAACGATAGGGAATTACAGTAAATACTGTTCAAAATAAACAAAAATTCATTAAAATACTGATAATAATTTCTTTAAATGATCTAAAATACCTGTAAATCTAGTTCTTCATTGTCTTTAGAAGTTCTGAAAACTTCAATATTTTCTCCATGTGAGACAAATGTTCTATCTAGAGTTTTAGCTTGGGTGATCGATCTGAGATGTGATTCTGTGACGGCTTTCCCTTAAGACTCGTAGACCTTCTGATTAAACGAGAAATCTTAGATCGTGTCGTTAAGATAATCTGAATTATTCGAGGAATATTCATCTTCACTGTCATCTTCTTTTTCACATTTCGTAGCATATTTCATATGTTCTTGGATCTCCTCGTCTTTGAAAGCTTTAGCGTATTCTTCTTTATTACTAGCTTCATAGTGACATTTCTAGATTATGTAAGCAATGTCCTTAGAGACATTGGGTTAGTCGAAAATGACTTAGTAGAGAATCGAAAAGTTGCTTTTGGTTTCGATCCAACGGAGATAATTGAATTTATTACTAATCTCATAGCTATTGCCAGCTTCAAAATGATACTAATGAATCACCAGCTGATCTTCATTGAAGATTAACACCTTGAAGTCAAATTGTTCGAGTTGCTTAATTGCAAAGATAATACCCTATTTATTTTTAAATTAAACAATAATATTAACATCAAATTAGATTTTGATGTTGGTTTTAAGAATTACCTAATATTTGAGCACCATCTCATCACCAACAGCTTCATACAGACAACCAATCTAAGCTAGTTTGATTTCCTTTAGATTTTCAAATAAAAAAAATAGTATTAGTTTAAATGCCAAATATGAGAAATATTATCAAATAAATTCATGATTTTGCTTATTTTACCTTAAGTTAAATGATATCGAGCATGCTATCCTGTAGCTTTTAGTTGTTTTGATTCAGCAGAATTCTGTTCTCTTAAAACTCTATCTGCTATTTCTCTTCTTCTTCAGTAACTTTCGCTAAATATTCAGGTCTCTTCTAGAATAGTTTGATCTTATTAGAAAGCTGTGCTGGTAATTCGTTAGCTTTCTTCTTAGCAGCTTCAATATTCAATCCTTCCATCTCCTTAACAAGCTAATCATCAAATCAAACAAATATGGTTAGTATTCTTTTGTAAAAAATCTAAAAAATTAATTAGTTACTCTATTCATTGACGAGGAAGAGGAGTTAGAAGGAACATTATCTTCTTCTTCTTTTCCTTTAGACGCGATTGAGAACACTTCTGAGTCTTTCTAAGAAGTTGTTGCTGATTCTTTACCTAAATCCTTTCCAACTACATGTCTGCAAGCCTATTTCACTCGCTCTTAGTCTTCAGCTTTAAGTTCTCGTTGTAAAGTATTTATCACCACTAACTCACTGAAAAATGTTTCGAATTTAAGCACTTCTTCGAGATCTTTAGGAAGAGTCACATCGAATTCCAATCTTATCCTTAAGCTAGCAAAAGCGTAATAAAAAATGGATTAGTTTGGATCTTGTGAAACTTTAATAAACAAATCTTACTTCGATTCAAGATCGAACACATATTTTCTAATCATATTATCTCCATCAGCGCTAGATTACCTATTTTTAACAATAAAATTCAAACATTTAAAAAATGAAACTAACTTTAAATAATAATTGTGTTACTCTCTGAGATCCATTTTAGCTGAAATAGGGAAATAGAAGTTCTCTTCATCCTTTGAGACTTCCAAGACAAAGCTGTTTTTAGATGATCCTTCAGAAAACTTCATGAGCGCATCCTCTAACCTAAAAAAGTAATTAAAAGTTAATCATGTTGGCCTTAATGCCATTTTCAATATGCTTACATGATTTTCGAAGTCTTATCCTCTCTTCTGAAAACAGAACCAAATATTTTGAAGTTCTGCATGTGACTGGGAACACCCTGCCTTTCGTCCTTCTTTCCAAATAGGTTCTTGAGCATATTCATCTTTCTTCCTTTTTTTTGTTGTTTCCTAATTATTCGAGTTTTTCTTATTTTTCCAGCGCGTTTTAATTATTTCCCCTTTTCACATATCATTCTAGATCCTTAAGGCTTTAAATACCGATATAGCTTGTCTATTTCTTTAATTCCTTCTTTTCCCTGATGTCATTAGCAAAATTATTTGGTAATAACTATCCCCCCCAAATCTAATTTACATGTACTGGAGTCTATTATAATTACACTAACAAGAGATTTCTCAATTTAGATTTGTAATTATTTTCTTCAAAATTATTACTTTTATTAATTTCTTTTGTTAAAATCACTGGCTCTACTACAAGATTCATCAAAAATACAAAGATAACAGTCTTAATTAAAATAACGGCATCATGTTTTTGATGAAGATAGACAATAAATAATAAAATAGACAAACAATCTTCTTCTTGTAGACGCACAACCACTTGCTATTTAAAACATTTTAAAGGAACCTGATCAGGGAGGGAGAGTTTGCTTGATTTCCATTTCATTATTTACACAGGGATGCATTCCAAAGAATATTGTCAAATGAAGATTAATAATTTTTGCAGTCACATTTTGCTTTTCAACGATTCCCCAAAATATGAATTTTATTTGTGATGTTAAGCTTATTGAATCCACTTGGAATATCTTGAATACTGTATTTATGAAATGAACTTCATTAAGAAGTACCTTCATTATTGACATATGCAATAAGCTCTTGTTTAATTGTACTTCTTGAAAATTTCTGAATTGCTTCGTTCTATCAAAATTGTAAAAATTCTCATTCAAATAGAAACTAAATATTATTTTGATTAATTCTTAAAATTGTTCATTTTTTTGTATAAAAGTACATTTGTGATCAGTGATTCAGTGAGATCAGTGATTTCAGTATCTAACTATGTGAGCTATTAGTTTAGTTATTCGAGAACCAAATAAGAAGATGAGCCTAAAGTGTAAAATTAACAAATTTCAATAAAACAATTCAAAGAAACTCAAGTAAAATTCTAGTTTTTTTGTTACTGATATTGAGATTTTCCATGTCGAAGTTAAAATTGCTTTTGTTTAAGTTTGTCATGAGTGACTCTACACCAGTTGGAACCATAGATTGACGTGTCTGAAGATCAGCTGCTTTATTCGAGGATGCTGGCTGTCTCACAATGTTTTCCTTGTTTTTTTTTTGTTAATAAAAACAAGTCAAAAATAATCTAAATATTCCTTGATTTAAGGAGAGTACATATTATGAGACAAGTTGAAATTTGTCCTTCGGGTAGCTAATGAGATTATCTGTTCTGCCAACTAAGTATTCAAAGTTAAAGTTATTCAAGGACAAGTATTTAAAAGAAAGAACTCAAAGATCAAATGGATTATACCATAAAAAAATGTTACTTAGATCATTTGGAATATTGTAGGACAATACAAACACTTTATCTCGAGAAGTCAATTTCGTCTTGAGAAGAAGAAAAAATAATCAATAAATCAAGGATGATATTTAGATTATTGCAAGCTAAATTGTTGTACATCGCTTTCAGGATTGGTGTATGTGTATGGCTGTCTGTTGTCTAATGATCCCGAGAGTCTGTATAATCCCATAGCGATCAAGTCTCTATGTTCACTTAGATATATAAATAATTGCCCGAATGTCTTATTCTGTTTTTATTCAAATTTCATTAAAAATATTCAATTTAAAACTAAAAACAATTTCTTATTATCCTTCTTACATAATAATCTTCTGGTACAGGGATCTACCAGAGATTGCTTTGTTTAAGCAGATCGATCTCTGATGATTATCCACTGGATGATTCAGCTGCTTAGTACCCTCCTCCGGTTAGAATCTATTGCAGAATAGTCAAGATATGTGGATTATAAAATGTTTAGCAAGTTAACGTGTCAATCATGCTGGAGATATAAACTTCTCCCGCTGCGTACAGAGGAGTCAGCTCGCATTTAAAGTTCTCATCATGACTCACATCTTTTGTCTGCAGAAACTCGATGTTCGACGGATACACTAGCTCAATCATTATCTGCACATTGCTGTTGAGTTTTTAGATTGCCTTGTAGATAAAGATACTCTCTGAATCCAACATTTAATCTAAAGCCTAACTTTTATTAGATTCACTTGTCATTTCCTAGCCTAAAATGACAGCCTTATCAGCATACCCGACATTTGCGTTGATCAAATCTTGCTTGACATAAGGAGAACCCTAATGAAAAGGAGAATCAAAAATTAAAAAAGAATAACTGAAATAATTGTTTATTACCTGAATGAAAGTGATGAATGGAAATCTAGATATGGAATCCCATATTTTGTTCGGCTTCTGATTGCTCAAAATAACGATGTGCTAAAATTCTTTGAGATATTTAGCTCTCAATGGTAGCAGAAAATAGTAAATCGATGGATGCAATCCACACAACAAAATATGGTTCTTGACTGTAGTTGAGTTTTCCGTTGCTTGCATAAGACTAACTGGCTCATTAAGAAGCACGTAGTCATTCGATATTGAATCTAAATCGCTGATTACACGGTTCTTCTGCAGTTTAATATTCTGCTAGTATTATTATTGCTGCTGTGAATTCGAAATATCGTTCATCACGCTGGGATTGTTTGTTTAATCCGTGTTATGGTTAAACTCGATCTTCTCCTAATATAAGAACACAAACAAAAGGTGTTGTTAGATGCTTTAAATCCAAGAATAACCACAGACTACAACTCTGGAAGTTTTGTAGTAAAAAATTATTACTTTCTTTTAGTGTAGTAGTTTCTTTTGATTGAACTCGAATAAATCTTATTCACTCATCTGATAGGTAGCAACTTTGTCAGCTACATTTTTGTCTTAGCAGATGATATACACATATGCGTTGTTTTCAGGAGTGTTTCTGATTAAATATGAGCCTGGGTTTAGTCTAATTATCGTTTATCCTTCGATGTCGATCTCCAACCCAAGTAAAATCGCTTAGAATTTATTGTAGATCTTCGCTGCAATGTTGGAAAATGTTTATCCACTAAATGCCACTGACAGCGTTGTTCTGTACATTTCATGGCCCATTCCGTCTTTGTATTCTTCGATCCACTTAGATTACTCGATATCGTTAGGGTCATTGCTGGCACTCATGATGAGATTCCCAATTAAGGAAATTATACCAGGGCAAAAACATGATTTCGCAAGCTGTTTTATGCACAAAGAATAGGGGAAAAAAGACAATATTATTTTTTAAATTTTGATCAAGGAATCACTTACCAAATTCATTTTGATTTCCTCGACGACTATGAGCTGATCGGAGGATTTCTAGCTGAGAGCTGAGAGATAATGCATTTTGCTTTCTGGCTTGATCAACTGCATGCAGAGGTTTATGTTATTTCTTGTGAGATTGTTCACGATTTTTTTGACGGAAAGGCCTGCAATGATGTTCCTATGATCGGAGCTCACAGAATCGCTTGAATACTTCAAAATTGAAGACGAAAAAATATTACTTTAATGGTGCATTTTGAGATAAATATTTTGATTCTGATTACTTTATTTATCATGATGACACATGCTTTGGCTTTAGTAGCAGCCGCTCTCTTTAGATCTCTCTCTGCTTTTGGGTTACCTTATAAATACGTGAGATTATGTTCAAACTGCTAATTATTAAGAAACAGTTCCATTTCTGCAGTCGGATTGTTGGATTAGAGAATAATTGCATTTTTATCTTAATTCCCATGATCTTCATGAAAAAGCTCATTGCAGAAGAATCTAAGTGCAGAAACATCAACATGCCCACAGATAATGATATGTGGAATGTCAGAGTTTGGCTTGTACAGTGTTCGAGCGTAAACAGATTGTAAACCTGGTCAAAATGAGGTGATTAGTTTAAAACAAAGCCATTGAAAAAACAGAAAGTGAAGGAGATACTTATTAGTCTGATTAGCTCATTAGTCTGCTGTGGAACAATGACAATAACAATTATGATAAGAACCATAACTGTAGCTCTGCCAAGTTCACTGTAAGGTATGACATCACCATATCCGACTGTTGAAATACTCACAACCACGAAGTATATCATTTCATGAAAAGTAGCTGGACTCACTCGTGTCTAGGAACATAGCTCTTTTGCGTTTAGAATTCAACAAAAAAATAACCAAATTAATAGCAAATCACAAATGCACAAGCATGTACATGTATTCTTCAAATCAAAGCCTCTTACGATTGTATGCAGATTGCTGCGAAATAAGATATTTCCTTTTTGGCGCTTCAAAGGATAGCAATGTCCCAGCTGTGATGATGATAAGCGAAGAAATTGTAAGGAAAATAATATAAATCTATCTCTGAACACCTTTGAATTCACTGTCTCCTGCTTTGTAGTGCTTTTGAATAAACCTAATGACCCTAAGAAATCTGAAGATCCTTGTGATATTCAAGTATGTCATGAACCCTTCTGAATCCTATTCAGTAGAAAACAAGAACACAATCGGTAGAATGCAAGATAAATCCACGAGACTCCAAATTTCCGTCAAAAAATGTAAGCGATGTTATGAGACATAGAGTTTTAGCGCGAATTCTAAGGCATATAGTAAGATCACAACTAAATCGATTTCTCTAAGAAATGAGATAGAATCAGTGTAGGTGCTCACTACATATAGAGCTGAAGAAGCTAAACTCAGCAAGCAACTCACTGTCTCAATGTATCTACCGTATTTTGAATTGAGTAATTGCTCAACTTCCATTCTGAAACTCAAGATCTTACTCAACTCGTACTCATCCAGAAGAAGCTTTTCTATTGATAAAAGCACATAAACAAATAAGTGGGTTCAATTACTGTTGAGCTGATCTCAATAATATTTTGTACATCATTTTTAAATATCATAAGATTTTCACATTGAAATGTCCCCTCAAAATCAATATAGTTACCATTGTTATTCAATCGCTATCCTGGTTTTAACCCTAACCGCATTGTCTTTTGCTTCGAAAACCTTGGCTTTTCTCTGCCATGTTAGAGCTAATTGGATGCTTTCTCAGATCCAGCAGGATGAACTTTGTTCATTCTTAGTGTGGAAGATAATTATTGCTGATGAATAATTTCTTTTTTCTTCTGCCAATAACTTTTTTTCACATGGAGGTTTTGTTCAAGTAAAGTAGAGATTTTGTATGGGAGGGTTTGTTTTAAAGCAGCATATTTGTCTTAGATATTTGACCAGAAATGCTGCTTCAAAAAAACAGTTTTAAGATTATTTTTTTGAAATTGAGATACAAATATAAAACTTGTTCAAGGAATGCTACAAAAAAGAAATGGAAATATCTATTGAAACATGCAACAAATTGAATGATGATAAAGAGATCGAATAGTATGTACAAAAACAAATAATGAAAGAGTGAATTTCATTAGAATTGTTAACGGAAAGAATTAGAAGATGCTCTTGGAGCTTAAGGGACTCTTCCAGTGCTGGTTGAGAAGGAGTTTCCAAGTCCTGCTTGTTATCGCCCTAGTAGTGTATTTATTAGATTCGCTTGAGCACTGTTTTTCGAAACTCTTGTGATCTAAGAATCTCGTTTCATGCTTGCCTGCAACGAATTCTGCTAAGATGCGACTGTCCAAGGGGTGGCAGAGGTATTTTTAGGAATATTCTGTGAACTACTTCCTAAATTGTTAGAATTGTTGCTGTTGCTCGTACTGCTGACATAAGGGATAGATCCATTGGCAAGATAATTATTGAGTTGCAAGTGATGGGTGTTTTAGTTTTAAGAAACTTGTAAAGGATTTGTATTGTTATTGTTTGAGTAAGATTTAAAGTCAATTGTTCTGGTAGCTTATTCGCTAATTGTTGTACTGACAGCTCTCATTCTACCCATGGTAGGTTGGTGTTACTGTTGTTGGTACACTACAGACTACTACTGGTAACCAGATCGATCAGGTAAATAAGTTGATTCTGTGCGCAATCTAGAGGCATTTTGTGAGCTCATTTTCGTTAATTCTTCTGTGTTGAGCTAACCTAATTAAGGAGAAACCCTCGCTTACTAGGATGTAAATTACGCTTAAGAGTTTTAGTGGATAGTATTACTTTCATCACAGCTGCCATCGTGACTTAAAATAGAATGTTGCAGCATAGAACTACTATTTAAATGTGTTGGCTTTTAGGCTACTTAATACCTGAGATTGTTGTAGTTATTCAAAGAATTGCTTTGCTGATCGAGTAGATTAATCGAAATATTAGGACGAGTCGACGAAGGAGTGTGGAAGAATTACCCGCTTGTGTTCTTTAACGCCTTCTAGATGATTGAACTCTGCACTGCTTAAAGAGAGCTTTGAACTGCTTTGATTGAGATATTTGCAAGAGGATTGTTTGTTTTGTTGAACGAAGAATGGCTATGACTGTTAATATTGAAGGAAGTTGTTGAATTGGGTTAGAATGAAGAAGTAGAAGGATGATTCTCACAAAGATTAATGCTGATATTTTATGAATCATTGTAATTTTCTTTATCTCGTAGTGAGTGTCGGTATTTAAATCGTTAAGGATTGAAATGATTAGTGTTGTATCCATTTAGCTAAACACGAGTGGACTGAGGTAAAGGAGGAGGTGCATGAGGATATTACTAGTGATAAGTAGTGTCGTTTTGATGTGAAATTATGCTAGTTTATTCTTTAGCTTTGATGTTTTGATTATTTCTTGCAGATGGACCTGGAGGAGGTAGTAGAGAGCTGTATGGTTGATAAGATGAAGCATCATTTGGAGGTAAATTTGAAGAATTTGTTTGTGGTGATGGTTGTTGTTGTTGCTGTTGAGATGCAGGGATGGCAGAACAACCCGAATAACTAAGAGTTTATTGTGATCGATTGAGAGAAGAAACTGATTGTTATGAAAGAATCTAACAAGCTTAGGTATATTATTAAGAAACAATCGATTTGTGTGATATGAAGGTCTTTGATTTTTGCAGAGGATCTTCTTAGACATTTGAAGGTTATGGCTGAGAAAAAGATTCTTCTTAAATATCATTATTTCTAGAAATCTAAAAAGAAGAAGGAATCTAGACAGATTGCACCTACTGAGGTTAATAAGATATGGGAAAACTGATGGGTTTTGGGTAAAGATATGAAGGTACTGATTGAGGTTGCTATTATGATTAAGTCTAACTGCGAGTACGAGTACGATCAAGTTAGAGTCTCTCAGAACCTAAGATTTCGCTAGGAGTGCAGGAATACCTGTTGTTTTTTGAGCTAACAGAGGGCTTTTGACAATTGTTTTCTTGTTCTTCTCGAGCAATTTTGTCAAAATAAGGTAAAAGTGCTCGTACCACTGGCTATCTACTGGGGTTATATTTTCCGGAGGTTTCTGTGTCCTCTTTAAAGTGATTATCCTGTGAGCCATGCAGTTAATCGTGGTGCTGCTGCTATGGAATGAAAGTTACTTTGATGAGATTGTCGAAATTGTCAAAGAAATAATCGATTTCAGAGTAGGCTTATTGATTAGGAGATTAGAAGTGTAGTTTGTCTTCTGAATTATTTGAGATATGTTTAGTTGTGTCATGCAGATCATGTGGGTCTGCTGATGCTTCTGGGGATGCTACTGTGATAAAAGGGGAAACTCGAAGGGCATCTCGATTGGAGCTCAAACTATGTTTCTACTGTTTAAGAGGAAAATAAGAAGTATTAGGAATGACATAGGTGAAATTATTGCAGCTTAAAAAATAAACAAAAAACGTTGTTTTACTAGGGAGTCAGCTGTTGTGAGAGCGAAATGAGATTCAGAGGATAGTTCTTCATGTTTTGAGGGTTTCAACATCATTATCTGATCTGTGGTGCCTTTAGCAAGCCAAGTTTATCTATGTTATTCGCTCTGCATAATTCTCAAAAATATTTTTTTGTTTCAAATTAGTTTTCTGAAGATTAGCACCCTTTCCCAAAAGCATACAAATCTCGGGAAGAGGGAATGTTTAATTTTCAACGCATTTCCTGTTCAAATAGCACATACCCTAGATGAGCATGAAATTTTATTCAAATTTCAAATTTAAAGAGGATAATTGTTTGAGTTGTTTAAAAGTAGCAATTTCAAAGGAAAGAAAGTAGTTAAAACTGATAAAAAATGTAAATAACAAAGTTAAGTAATGTAGCTGAGCTCAAGAAGGCAATGTTTTGTAGTTTGTTGAAGATTTCACAGTTGAAAACAGAAAAATAGTTTGGCGAAGTAATATTTATTTATTGCTTTGATTTTATCGAAAGTGCCCAAAATATTTTCACTTTCTCCCCAGGATTACTCCTCTTTGATAAAGCGAATAAATTCATATTTGTTCAGGCATTACTGTCCCTATGTTGGTGTATGAAATTAGATGATATCAACGTTAATATCTTTGTGGAGTAGGTATAAAAAATTTGAAAATTAAGGAAGAAGGATTTGAACTGGTTTTTAAATATCTTTGATGTTTGGATGTGTCATTCATTCTTTCATTCAAATTTATTAAATGTATTATTGAAAAAGATGAAGAGAAACAGGTTATCATAATTCAAGATTATTTGTAAAAATATAAGATTCTTTGGAATGTTCAATACTGTTAAAAAAACATAATATTTTTTTTGAAAACTCCTGAATTTAGCAGATCAATATTAGTAAAGATCGAATGAGGTTCAAAAAGAAATGATAAAGTGGTTGCTTGTTATCAGAGTTGTTGTTGAGTTAAGCAGAAAGAGAAGCACTTTTTGTCTAATAAATTATGAAGAATCAATTTCAAAAAAAAGAAAATCAAAATACAAATTGAATTTCTTGAATCAAGGCTAAAGAAAAGATTATTCGATTAAGGCACTTTAGTGGAAATCAAAGGGGAAGAAGTGATTCAAGAGATAAATTTTGAAAAAAGAAGCGGGAAGGAACAAATTACATCCAAAAATATAATAGAAAAAAAATGGACACGGAAAAAGCTGAAGTGATCGCAGAGACTCTACGTGGACTCAATCTTAAACTGACTGCAGTCAAAGAGGCTAGCACAAAGCTGCTGCCATACACAAGCGAAGAAAATGCTGAAATGTTCGTCAGAGTATGGGAGCAAGTGTTTCATGAGAAGAGAAACTCAGAGAGAGAACGTATTGGGTTATTTTTCGTCGTGCACGAGTTGTTTTATCGCTCTAACAACAAGCGCTTCTAAGAAGCATTCTATGAAGTGTTACTCTCCTGTGTCACTCAAGTTGGAGGCTCAGAGCATGCCAAACTTAAACAGGAAGTTACTAAACTCATAAAATTATGGACTGATCATAAGATCTATGATGCTTAGAAGATTATTCGCATGACAATTCAATTAAATCTTGAGGACTAAAACTAAGACGAAATGATTTTGAGTCAATTACCTGAGAACCTCCCTAACCCTCCTAGTGAGCTTATTTCCTTTGCGTAGAATTATAAGGAACTGCAGAAATTCAAAGAAAAAGCCAAGGAAAATTAACAGAGATTGCAGCAACTTTTTGAAATTCTCTCCGAAAACAAAAATCAAGAATAAGCATAAGAAGAAGCGACTACTACATTGAGTCAACTCAAGAGGAATCTGGAACTGGAAAACAAATATCGCGCTTTCACTTTGAAATCATACAGGGACATCCTCAATCTCATGGACAAGCAGCACATGAAAACAGTCATAGAACTGAAGCTGTTCCTGCAAAAAGTAGACAAACTTGAGACTATCAGAGACAATATCGAGTTACCATGAATCTTAGATGTATGTTGTTTTATGTGCATGTATTGAAAAAGAGTGTGTGATTTTATTGCAAGAAATCTTGCGAGAAAAAAAAACCAAACAGTTTTAAGACATTTCAATCAAAAGCAGTATTGTTAGTTTAGGAAGGGAAGGAAAAGGAATATTTTTTTTGCAAATAATAAAGAGAAGTTTAGAATTCTATTTGTTGAATTAATGTACTTCATCGTGATTGTACTTTTGAATAGAGATATTCTTATCTTTCTACCAAAAATTCACTAAAACTTAAAAAATAATCAAATTTGAATTTATGATAGATAACACAAAAGTGGTAAGATTCATTTTAAGATTACAAATTTAGATTATCAACTCACAATCTATTTACTGAACGGAGATATGGAAATATGATGCCCCAGAGAAATAGGGCAATGAGAATTTATCCCTTCAAAAAAAAAGGATTATGATTAGTTCAAGAATATACATTCTTTTTACTAATAGCAATTCTATCTTTGCAAAAAGCTCATTTCCCGATTGGATTATTGATCACTAAATCACAATTCTAAAGATTGTGCTGTTGATTTTCGAAATTATA
>Ga0302271_10000517_pt1 | contig 37803 bp, 32 predicted proteins | sample III_Bog_N1_1_FD_198767 | JGI IMG/M metagenome (GOLD analysis project Ga0302271, IMG submission 198767) | Peat permafrost microbial communities from Stordalen Mire near Abisko, Sweden - III_Bog_N1_1 | ecosystem: Environmental > Terrestrial > Soil > Wetlands > Peat | place: Sweden: Abisko... | reverse complement strand
AACCCCAACCCCAACCCCAACCCCAACCCCAACCCCAACCCCAACCCCAACCCCAACCCCAACCCCTGCTCTATCTTCATTTGTGTTTTTCATCTTTCGCGAAATACACTAATATTGTTTTTAGTGATCTTTAGAAATGCCCTGAAAAAAACATTGATTTCTCAAATAATTTATTAATAAATAATTCACAAATTTAATTGCTAAATATTAATTTCATTTTCATTTGGTTACTTGTTAATTTCCCTTAATTAATTTGAGAACCGAGTTTACAAATCGAAATGATCCAAAAACACAAGCAGATAATATATTATAAAATAATAAATTCTCACTATTATTTATTGCTTGTTTTAAGATATTTCATCATCAAATACCAAAATCAAACTTTTTTCTCTAACAAAAAACTAAGCAGAACTCCAAGGAAAAGAAATCAAAAAATAAATAATAAGATCGAAGAATAATTAAAACAAAATATTATTTTTCATTTAGATACATTAAACAAGATTAAAAGAAACACAGACAGTATTCATGAGTGGTATCAAGGACATTCTCTCAGATAAGCAGAAACTCATTAAGATCACTGAAGCAGCATTCAAGGCTGTTGACACTGATGGATCAGGGTTCCTAGAGCGAAATGAGCTAGAGCAGGTTATGATCAATGTTGCTGTTGATATTGGTGTTGAAAAACCAACTAAAGAAGAAGTTGAAGAGGTACTCAAGGAACTAGATGAAAACGGTGATGGCAAATTATCTTAGTAGGAATTCCAAGTGCTTATTGAGCAAGTACTCGATATGATGTCCAAGGCGGAAGTTAAATGAGAAGAATCAGAATTGGTGCATGTTTGGAAAATGCTTGTTGTGATGTTAGAAATATTGAGATTATTTAGATGTATGTGAAGAAATTGTAGTTTATATGGGGAGAAAAGATGAAGAAGGGGGAAGAAAGAATGTATTTCAAAGTATTTGTGCCATTAAGAGAAAGAGAGAAAGAGTTATTGCAAGATCTTGATTTGTGATTCTAAACGGGTTTGTTTTGCTGTTAGTGGTTTTGAGTGTTTAGTTTTGCATTTTATGCAGTTTTTAAGATTTGAAAAGAATCACAAAGATGAGGCTAAACAATATGCTCAGGCAATACCAAATCAAGATGAAATAGATCAGAAATCACCAATGAACGATAATATTATTACAGAGCAATAAGAAGTTTTAATTGTTCAGGAAATATAATTGGATAGTAAAGATAATAATCCGTTTTTCAGTGGTAAAGTGGAAAAAAAGGGAAGAGTTCAAAAGGAAAGGAGAGGAGAAGAAAGGATGGGGAAAGATGAGAAAGAGAGATGAATTTGAAATGATATTTTTGAGAAAAAAAGAAAAAATTCACATAAAAATAGATGCTGTTTTTGCTGATGTTCCACTAACATTATTTTTATTATGTTTAAATGCGATTAAATGATTTGTAAACAATTATCAGCTAAGATAGATTTATTGTTTCTCACATTCTCTGATGATACATGCTCTTTTAATTAATAGAGAAAATCGTGTCTCTCTTTAAAAGAAAAAAAAAACTGACCTGTTAGTTTTAATCATCATCAAAAGGAGAGAGAGAGTAGATAATGCATTATTTGTCAAGAACACAATAAAACACATGTTGTTATTAGAGCTTTTGAAGTGAGTCCAATCAGCAGCATATTTAAAATATTTGTACCTGTTATTGGAGGATCAGCTATGAGATAAACATATCTGGCTGGATAACATCCAGTTTGAGGATAGAAAAGTAGATACAGTAATAATAAAGAATTGGAGGTTGACTGCTTCGGTTTTGATGTAATTGTCTGACTGTTCGATGAAAGAATATTTGATCAAGGGAAGAATTGATCAAAGTATCCAAGAAAAGCTGCATAAATACTCAGTTACTAGTAGGTATGAGGAAATGATATTGATTCATGCTATTTATGGCAGTCATATGTTTTGTCTGCATTTCAGTTTTCATTTGCCAAGAGAAAAGAGCAAGAGAAGCATCTGAAAACAGTAATTATCTGACCAAGGAAAAGCAAAAGCGTTTGAAATATGTTGTCCTTAAGCAGAATTAGACTCCCTTTGGTGTTGCATTTCAATAAAACTAACAATTGTTTTCTTGAAAAGACTTCTTCACTTACTAATTCTTTGATTTGAGCTTTGCTTGAAAGGATAAGGATAAATAACCAAATGAAAATGACTAAAAAAGTAATATTTTTAAATAGATTCATGCTATCCAAGGAAAAACAACTTGAAAATTATGTCAATCTCACAAAAAAATAGATAATTTCACATATTCAGCTCATAGGCAAATGGATATTTTTTTCTTTGATTGCAGATGGAATGGCTTGTTTCAGTTTTAGCAGACAAAGTTTCTTCTCACATTACATCTCTTCATCTTTGCTCTTTCACATTGAACTGTCAAAACTATCAGAAACAATCACATCTGTCAGCGTTATGTGGTTGTTAACGAAACCAAGTTCAACAAGAAGACAATATTAGCAGCCTTCTCTAATTTTTCTCTTATCTGCGAGTTCCACGACGTTGTTGTAGTTTGGGAAATCTGCTACTTTGACAGTTCGACTTGCAAGATGGATGCGCATTTCCACTTCTTTATGCACGTTCTTAGAGTCAGAGGCTGAGTTTAGAGCTACACCTTTTCTGATCTTATTGACAGAGCAGTCTTAACTGTCTTCTGAGTATAGAAAGCCATTGAAAGCAGTTTTATCTTTATATTCTTCATTAATTAACCCAATGTTGAATTAAGGTCCGCCTTCTGTTGCTTCTTGGTGAAAGGCAAAGCGAAAGGTATAGTGCGTGTTATTGTCAAGAACATTCTAAGAGATTAACAGACAAGCTTATCCATTATTCTGAATGCATTTAGCATCAAGTTGATTCTTCTCTTTCCTTGAGATCACTGTTCGAGAAGCAGAATCATAAAAATTGCTAGGAGCTAACTAGAATTCTTAGAGTATTGAGTATGGATAGATCAAAGGAGTAATTGACGAAGTAAAGAATGAGATGCTTTGCATGCTTTCAAAGGATTCATTTATTAATTCCATTGAGAACTTTTATTGATTTGCTTCGAATTGGCTGATAACAGACTGCAACTAACTCGTGTTGATGACAGAGTCCTAGCATTTCTTAAGAATCACCTCATGTAGCCTACTTTCTTACTTGGTTTCTGATGCTTGGATGACAGCTTCCTTCAGTTCATTTGGCTCGCATAGAGACTAATAGAGATCAAGCACTTGTCTCCTTTATTGTCCAAGCTCTTCCACTGATCTTATCGAATCCTTCTAGAGTTTCTCCAGAATTTTATCAAAAGAACGCTTCAAATAGTCAATGTATTCCTCTATTAACTCGATCAAATTGCCAGTTGAGAACTTCTAGATGTTTTCAAGCCTCTTAATAATAGTCGGATCGTTCAAGGGAGGGTAATTTTTGAGAATGTAACCTTCATTGTCAGCAGCTTAGAAAAGGCACTTGAGATCAAATGCAGCTAAGGTTGACACATCTCCATCAATGATGCAGTTTATGCAAGCCCTGTGGCTATCAACACTAGCAGCTACATGCAAAACATCACTTGGATTTCTAGGATGCAAGGGGCACCTGACTGAAAGTACCTTTTCCAATTGATTTATTTCCATTTTGTTATCTGATTCTTTCTTTGCTTTATTTTAGATTAAAGATGATTTTAGATATTGTCAATGTTTTTTAAAACAATATTGACTAGGCAGGAATGACTGAATTATCCATTAATAAACACTATTTTCAAAGCATTTGAAGCAAAAATTAGTGAGGTTAGGCTGAATTAGATTTTTAACATTGATAAATGATATGAGAACTTTAGAAATTTCATAAAATAATAAACCCTCTTTTTTTATTTACATTCATTTGTTCTATTTCAGGAAAAATATGATCAAAGTTATCTGTATTTTGATTAAATTGATGATGATTTATTTATTCACAACTATTACATTAAATGAAAAATAATTGTTCTATGTAAGCACTTTCTTGTTTAGATCTATGTGAGCTGTTAAAGCTAGTAATTACAATTGAATCCTCCAAGTTCCACACTTCGCCGAATTAATTTTATTGTTTGCTTTTTGATTTCTCTTTGGATCTATGAAATTGTCATTATTCTTTCAAATTTAGCAAAGAGTTACTTTGTTTTTGAAAGACTTAGCGATTGATTGCTTTTGAAATATCTGTGATTTTGGCGGAATCTACAAATGAATGATTGTCAAGGAGAATCTAAGAACCTAGCTTGAGATCGTTTTAATTCAAGATACTCATATGTACTTGCTATTTATTGTAAAATTATTGTTTTTTTCTCTCAAAAAATTTAATTTTTTTTTAAACGCCTTTTTTAAAATCGATTTCTTTATTAAAATATGCTTTTCATTAGAATTGTAATCTGAAATAATCTGAGAGAATATTTGATACTGCATTATTGAGGAGTTAATAAAAGCATTTGAGCCTGCACAAACGTTACGCAGTATTTCCATTCCAAAAAGTGTTATGTACCATTGAAATTTGGTGATAGAAAAGCCCATAAGAAAAGGTGGAGATGCTGTTGTTGCTGATTACAATATTTTAAATACTATTCTTAATAAGTGATTAAAGGGTTTGTAGACAATTAACAGCTAAGACTGGTTGATTGTTTCTCATATTATCTGATGAGATATGCTCCTTGAATTAATAAAGAAAACTGATCTGTTAGACTTAATCATCATGAAAATAAAGATTAAATAAAGCTTTATTTGTCAGGATCACAGTAAAACATATGCTATTTGAAGAGATTCCTAGGAGCGATGCCTAAAGTATTTAAAACCCATTAATTGGAGGATCAGCTTTTCGATAAACAAAAGCCTTTTGGATAGCATCCAGTTTGAGAGTAGACACAGTAATAATGAAAAAGAATTGTAGCTTGGGTGTATCTGTTTTGATGTAATTGTTTGACAGATCGCTTAGAGAATACTCGATCAACGAAAGAATTAATAAAAATATTCAAGAAAAGCTGCATAACTACTCAGTTACTCGCAGGACATTCGATTGATTCATGCTGTTGATGGCAGTCATAAGTTCTGTTTACATTTCATTTTTCATTTGCCAAGAGAAAAGCAATCTGAAAACAGTAATTATCTGACCAAGGAAGAGCAGAAGTGTATGAAATATGTTGTCCTTAAGCAGAATTAAACTCTCTTTGATGCTACAGTTCATGTAAACTAATAATTGGCAACTTGAAAAGACCTCTTCAATTACTCTTTGGTTGGAGCTTTACTTGAAAATAAGGATAAATAAACAAAGGAGAATGACTAAAAAAGTGTTATTTTTAAATAGAATCATGCGACCCAAGGAAAAACATATTGGAAATTATCTCAATCTCACAAAAACAGATATTCAAGAGCAGACAGGTAAAAAAACTGGATAATAGAGCTTTAATTGAATGGAAATGACTGGTATCAGCTTCTGCAAACAAAGGGTATACATCCATTACTGCTATCCCTTTTAATTTTTTCACATTAAACTATCAAAACTATCAGAAACAACCACATCTTTTAGCATTATGTGGTTGTTAACGAAATCGAGTTCTACAAGAAGACAATATTAGCATCCCTCTCTAATCCTTGTCTTATTTGATAGTTCTACTACGTTCTAATAATTGGGGAAATCTGCCACTTTGATAGTTCGACTTGCTAGATGGACTCGCATTTCCACTTCCTTATGCACGTTCTTAGCGTTGCGTGCTGAGTTCAGAGCTAAACCTTTTATGATCTTATTGATATCGCAGTCTTAATTGTTTTCATAGTATCGAAAGAGATTGCAAGTAGTTTTATCTTTATCTTCTTCATTAATTAACCCAATGTTGAATTTAGGTTCACCTTCTGTTGCTTCTTGGTGAAAGGCAAAGCGAAAGGTGTAGTGTGTGTTAGTGTCAAGCACATTAGAAGAATGTAATTCGCACACGAATCTATTCTTCTGGATGCATTTAAGATCAAGTTAATTATTATCTTTCCTTGAGATCACAGTTCGAGAAGTAGAATCAAATTTATTGCTAGGCACTATCTAGAATTCTTGGAGTATTGAGTGCGAATGGATAAAAGAAGTAATTGGCAGAGTAAAGAATACAATGTTTCGCATAGTGTTTCGCAAGCTTTCGGAGGATTCATTTACCAATTTCATTGAGAATTTTTGTTGGTTTGCTTCGAATTGGCTGATACCAGACTGTAACATACTCGCGTTGAAGGCAGAGTCCTAGCATTTCTTAAGAATTACCTCGTGCAGCATATTTTCCTGCTTAGCTTCTGATGCTTGGATGACGGCCTCCTTCAGTTTATTTGGCTCACATAGAGACTTATAGAGATCAAGCACTTGCCTCCTTTATTGTCCAAGCTCTTCCACCTATCTTATAGAATCCTTCTAAAGTTTCTCCAGAATTTCATCAAAAGAGCGCTTCAAATCGCCTATTTACAACACTATCTTCTCAATCATCTTGCCAGTTGAGAACTACTGGATACTTTCAAGCCGCTAATAAATAGTAGAATCACTTAGAGGAGGGTAATTTTTGAGAATGCATTCTTCATTGTCAGCAGCTTAGAAAAGACTCCTGAGATCGAGTGCAGCAAAGGAAAAAACATCTCCGCCAAGGATGCAGTTTATGCAAGCCCTGTGACTTACAGGTCTAGCAGCGACAAGTAGAATATCACTTGAATTGCTAGGATGCAAGGGACACCTGACTGAAAGGACCTTTTCCAATGGATCTATTTCCATTTTGTTGTCTGATTATTTCTTTGTTTAGTTTAAGATTTGGTTTAGCTCTTGGTTTAAACTTGAAAATCAATTAATTATTTCCATAAAAAGAGGTTTGACTTCTCGCCAGCGTCTTTAACATCAAAAAACAGAAGCGAAATGACTAAATTACACAAAATTAGAATATTTTCATTGTGAATGTGCTTGGAAAAGAAAATAAATTAGACTTTTCACCTTAATAGATGGTATTAATAATAATTGATTCCTACCTCAGAAATAACACAACTCTTTCCAATAATCAAGCCACTGCTATTTGAAACGATAAAATAATCGAAATAGGATAATCCCTGTCAAGAAGATTAAATTGGCATCATTGAAGCTCTTAGATGGTTAAAGTTTTTTGATTTTCAAACAAACAAGAAGAAGAAGTGGAAAGAGCGAGTTTAAAGAAAAAAGAATTGAAATTTGATTAGTTTCTCCCAAGTGAAAAAAGGAAACATGAGAAGAATAATATAGTTTTTGTAATGAGAGAACAACAACCAACCCGTTTCCCAAGTTGAACTCCTATCGCCTGCTCGAACAATTTTTCACCCCCAAGCAAACGCTGTAACAGACGCGAAGCATAGCACAGCAGACAATCGAGAAAAAACAATACTCAAAGCCTTTTAACGACAATAGAATCAATAGCTGACAATAAAAAAAATATACTCTTGAATACAAAACAGTTCGTCTTCAAGGTACAACTGGCTGAAACAGGGTTCTCCTAAAGGATAGCAGAAATTCGAAAATCTATTCCATGGTCTTTAAACAATACCCCAAAAATCATACAATACATAAAGAGTCTAGCAGACACTGGCAACACAAAACTGCATAACCCAGAAAAAACCTCAAACTAACCTAACACTCCAAAACCCAGAAGAGAAAAGGCTCCTCAGATGGCAATTCCAAGAAAACACTATCAGGACCACAAATCGCAGTGAAACAACCAATAATAATATTATTACGAAATATTAATAATTAACTTGATTTCTCCTCTTTCCTTGAGATTACTGTGTGTGAAAAGCAACACCCCTAAATTGTTTGGAACTTTTACCAATCCCAAACAAAAGGAAAGAGGAAAATTTGGCTCGTCAAGAAAGATATCCCTAGAAGATATTTTGTTTTTGATTTCTTTTCCTTCTCAGGTTCTTTAGTTATCTTTTCTTCTTTATGACTCTTTACAGGGAAATAAAACTGTTTAACTCCATCTCCATTTCTTTCATCTATTGATTAACATCTTAAGAGGTCTTCTAGAAACTATTGCATCCTGAGGATTTATCAACATTAATTTCTCACTTTTCTAGTATATCTTTCTCTTTATAAAATAATAAAAGAGGGAAGGGGAGGGGGTTATTTTTCATAGAATTATAATAATATTTAGTGAATCTTTTTTAAAAGTACTGAATTTAAGTTGAATCATGCATCTCAACTAACAACACCTTGGGAATTATGGGAATCTCACAAACAAATCATAGAAATCATCAATGTCATAGAGATTCTTTATTCAAGACAAATAGAATGTCTGATTGTCAGTAAAGGTAACAGAAAAGTGAAGAGAGTAACCCATTATTCGGTGATAAAAAAGCAACTGAATAAAAGGCGTAGATGCTGCTGTTGCAACTGATTTTCCTCCAACAATATTTTTAAACATTATGATTAATAGTGATTAAAGGGTTTCCAAACAATTAATTGATTGTTTCTTTTTTTCTCTGCTGAGACATGCTCTTTCAATTAGTGAAGAAAATCATCTCTCTTAGATTGAGTTCAGTATTTACTTTCTAACATTTTTGTTTATTTTTTCAGGGATTTCACTATCTATTATTAGTTTAGTTTGCTTAATTTGCCTATAATAATCTTTTAAAACCTAAAAAACCACCAAATATAAGAAAGCTTAGAGAAAAAGCAAATCAATTACTTAAAATTCGAATGTAAGGGGAAGAAGGAGCAATCAAAATGAAAAATGATTTGATTCACGGTTACTGAGATCGATTTCATGTTGCAAAAAGAGAGAATTGGAAAAATAGAATTGTAGATAAATCAAGAATCAGCCTTGAATAAGAGTTACACACACTTTCAAGCCTCGCCTAATAAAAAAGTTAATGCTATAAGAGTTGACATAATGAATGGAGAATCGAATGGACTGAGGGTTAACTACAGAAGCTGAAGTTAGTGGGAGAATAATTGAATACAGTAAAGAAAAAAAAATTATGAGATTTTTAGCTTGTGTTTTGAATGGTGTTTGATTGTAGTTTTAGAGTGAAATGAAAAATTATCGAAAACAATCCCAGTATTATTTAAATTATCTTTGTTGCTGAGTTTTTAACTGACTTTTTCATAAAAGAATATTGGATTAGTGATAAACACTCCTTTTCTCTTGTATCTCTGTACTATTTGATACATCTTGGCTTTGATAAGATTCCAATAACATCACGCACTTAGATTAAGGAATAAAATTCCTTTAATCAATCTTTAGGGTTTAGATTTGCAAAGATAAAAAGACAGAACACATACACAAAAAGATTAAGGTAGTAACTTTTAAATTATTGTGGAAAGTTGATAGAGTATGGTGAGAAGAGGGCTCACACATACCACAGGTTATAAAAATATTAAATTTCTTTATTTGAATAAGTTCTCAATTGGAAATTTTGGTTGGAGCTTTTTGAAAGATTAAATAAAGAAAGAAAGAGGAGAATAACTAAAAAAGTGTTGTCCTTAAATAAAATCATGCAACTTAAGCAAAAACATCTGGGAATTATGTCAATCTCACAAAGAAAACAGATCATTCAAGCACAAATACGGGATAATAGAACTTTTATTAAATGGGAAGGGTGGCTTCAGCTTCAGCAAACAATGGGTCTTGCAACAATCACATCAGTCAGAGTTAAATGGTTGTTCTTAAAACCGACTCCAACAATAAGACAATATTAGCAGCCTTCTCTAATCTTTGTCTTGTCTGTGAGTTCCACTACGTTGTTGAAGTTGGGGACATCTCCTACTTTGACAGTTCGACTTGCGAGATGGACGCTCATTACTATTTCCTTATGCACGTTCTTAGCGTTGCGGGATGAGTTCGGAGCTACACCTTTTATGATCGTATTGATATCGCAATCTTAATTATTTTCATAGTAAAGAAAGAGATTGCTATCAGTAGTTTTATCTTTATCTTTTTCATTAATTAACCCAATGTAGAATTAAGGTGGACCTTCTGTAGCTTCTTGGTGAAAGGCAAAATGAAAAAGGTAGTCCCAGTTATTGTCAAGCACATAAGAAGTGTATAATTCACAAGCATTTCCATTATTCTGAATGCATTTAACATTGAGTTGATTGTTCTCTTTCCTTGAGATCACTGTTCGAGAAGCAGAATCAAACAAATTGCTAGGCACTAGCTAGAATTCTTTAAGTATTGATTGACGAAAGAACAAAGGAGTTATTTGAGAAGTAAAGAATGAGATGTTTCGCAATCTTTCGCAGGATTCATTTACCCATTTCATTGAGAACTTTTGTCTGTTAACTTCGAATTGGCTGATAGCAGACCCCAATTTATTCGTATTGATGACAGAGTCCTAGCGTTTCTTTAGAATTAACTCATGCAGGCTACTTTCCTGCATGGCTTCTAAATCTTGGGTGACTGCCTCCTTCAGTTTATTTGGTTCACATAGAGACTAATAGAGATCAAGTACTTGTCTTCTCTATTGCCCTAGCTCTTTTACTGATCTGTGAGAATCTTTTTGAAGTTTCTACAGAATTTCATCAAAGGTGCGCTTCAAATCACTGATGTACTGCTCTATTTACTCGATCATCTTGCCAGTTGAGAACTGCTGGATGATTTCAAGCCGCTAATAAATAGTAGGATCACATAGAGGAGGGTAATTTTTGAGGATGAAATCTTCATTGCCAGCAGCTTAGAAAAGGCTCTTGAGATCTAGAGCAGCAAAAGGATGTACAATTCCACCAAGGATACAGTCTATGCAAGCTCTGTGGCTGCCAGTTTTAGCAGCAACAAACAAAAAATCGCTTGAATTGCAAGGATGCAAGGGGCACTTGACTGAAAGGACCTTATCTTATGAAGATATTTCCATTGCGATATCTGATTCTTTCTTTGCTTGATTTTAGATTGGATTTAGCTTTTGGTTTAAACTTGATAATCAATTAATTATTTCCACAAAAAGAAAATTTGACTTCTTGCCAGCTCTTTAATATCAAAATCAGAAGCGAAACGACTAAATTACAAGAAAATTAGAATATTTTCATTGTGAATGCTCTTAGAAAATAAATAAGATTTTTCACCTTAACAGATGGTACTAATACCAATTGATCACTATCTATGAAATAATACAACTCTTTCCAATAATGAAGATATTGATATTTGAAACGGCAAAATAATCGAAATAGGATAAACACTGTCAAGAAGATTAAATTTGTATCATTGAAGCTTTTAAATGATTAAAATTTTTGATTTTCAAACAAACAAGAAGTAGAAGAAGAAGTGGAAAGAGCGAGTTTAAAGAAAAAGAATTGAAATTTGATTAATCCCCAGTGAAAAAATTAAACATGAGAACAATTGCTCGATGTAATTACATAATAAGAGAATCTAAAGTTTAATTGTCACAAAGATTATTTTTTTGTCTTAATCACAAACTCTTTATCATAATTAATAGTAATAAATAGACAAATTCAATGGAATTAATACTCTATTATCTTATGTCTGAAGTTAGCTGATGGAACAATTAGTAGGTAATAGGGTGTGATATTGATTCGTGTTATTGATTTAAGTCAAGAGTTCTGTTTGTATTTCATTTTTCATTTGCCAAGAGATGACAGCAAGTGAAGCATCTCTTCACTTGCTCTTTATTAGGAACTTTACTTGAAAAGATAATAATAAATAAACAAAGGGGAATGACTAAAAAAGTGTTGTCCTGAAATAGAATCATGCGACCCAAGGAAAAACATCTTGGGAATTATGTCAATCTAACAACAAAACAGATATTCAGGCACAAACAGGCACAAAACTGGATAATAAAGCTTTAATTGAATGGAAATGACTGGTCTCAGCTTCAGCAAACAAAGTTTCTTCTTCCATTACTGCTCTCCCTTTCGTTCTTTCACATTGAACTATCAAAACTATCAGAAACAACCACACCTGTCAGCGTTAAATGGTTGTTAACTTCACTGAGTTCTACAAGAAGACAATATTAACAGCCTTCTCCAATCATTGTCGTGTCTGCGAGTTCCACTACGTTCTTATAGTTGGGGAAATCTGCTACTTTGACAGTTTTACTAGCGAGATGGACACGCATTTCCACTTCCTTATGCACGTTCTTAGTGTTCTAGGCTGAGTTCAGAGCTACGCCTTTTATGATCTTATTGATTTAGCAGTCTTAACTGTTTTCTTTATATCGAAAAAGATTGCACTTCGTTTTATCTTTATCTTTTTCATTAATTAAACCAATTCTGAATTAAGGCGCGCCTTATGTTGCTTCTTAGTGAAAGGCAAAGCGAAAGCTGTAGTATTTGTTATTGTCAAGCACATTAGAAGAGTGTAATTCACACACACTTCCATTCTCCTGAATGCATTTAACATCAAGTTGATTGTTCTCTTTTCTTGAGATCACTGTTCGAGAAGCAGAATCAAATTTATTGCTAGGCACTAATTAGAATTCTTGAAGTATTGAGTGCGGATAGATCAAAGGAGTATTTGGCAGAGCAAAGAATGAGATGTTTCGCAAGGTGTTTTGCAAGCTTTGAGAGGATTCGTTTACCAATTTCATTGAGAACTTTTGTTGGTTTGCTTCGAATTAGCTGATAACAGACTGCAACTATCTCGTGTTGATGGCAGAGTCCTAGCATTTCTTAAGAATCACCTCATGTAACCTGCTTTACTGCTTGGTTTCTGATGCTTGGATGACCGCTTCCTTCAGTTTATTTGGCTCGCATAGAAACTAATAGAAATCAAGCACTTGTCTCCTTTATTGTCCTAGCTCTTCCACTGATCTGATAGAATCCTTCTGAATTTTTTCCAGAATTGCATCAAAAGAGCTCTTCAAATCGCCTATGTACTGTACTATCTTCTCAATCATCTTGCCAGTTGAGAACTACTGGATACTTTCAAGCCGCTAATAAATAGTAGAATCACTTAGAGGAGGGTAATTTTTGAGAATGCAATTTTCGTTGTCAGCAGCTTAAAAAAGGCTCCTGAGATCGAGTGCATCCAAGAAATGTACATCTCCATCAAGGATACAGTTTATGCAAGCCCTGTGGCTGGCAACACCAGCTGCTACATGCAAAATATCACTTGGATTGCTAGGATGCAAGGGGCACTTGACTGAAAGAATTTTTTCCAATGGAGCTATTTCCATTTTGTTGTCTGATTCTTTCTTTGTTTTTTTAGATTGGCTTTAGCTTTTGATTTAAACTTGTAAATCAATTAATTATTTTCTCAAAAAGAAAATTTGACTTCTTGCCAGCATCTTCAACATCAAAATCAGAAGCGAAACGACTAAACTACCTGTAAATTAGGATATTCTCATTGTGAATGTGCTTAGGAAATGAATAAGATTTTTCACCTTAACAGATGGTATGTATAACACAATTTTTTCCAATAATCAAGCTACAGCTCTTTGAAACGACCAAACATTGGAAATAGCAGAAACTATGTCAAGATGATTAAAAATAGAAGCTATTTAATATTTAAAGTTTTACATTTTCAAGCAAACAAAAAAGAAGTAGAAGTGAAAAGAGCAAGTTTATCTAAAATGAATTGTAATTTGATTAATTTCCCAAGTGAAAAAAGTAAACATGAGAACAGTAATAAAAAAATAATACAAGAAACACCAGAAAAAATAACAATTCTTTCAAGATGATATTAGAAATGTTTGTTTAGCCTCTTTCAAAGAATCTTTTAGACAATCATTTTAACAAGTGAAGGCATTACAAGTGGCTTCTACAAGCGGAAAAATACTTCAGTTAACTTTTATTTGATACATAGAAAGAAAAAAAATTATTATAAATTAGACTAAGAATAATCAAAGTAATACAACTCTCTCCTGTCAGACACACAAAATACAACGAAATTAAAGAAAAAGATAAAAGCCTTTTCATGATTAACCTCTGTTGCCTAAATGACTTTCAATTCTTTTAATCTTCTTCAGTTCTAACGACAGAGATTGTTCAACTAGGGTTCCAAAATATAAATTTTTTCCATTTCAGATAATTCCTGTAAATTCTCTCTTCTAATGCAATCCACGTTTTGTTTGACTTAGACCATCTTCCTGATATTATCGTCAACACAAACATTCACAGTTTCTCTTTGATTCATCATACGGACGCTCTTTATCGTTTCGTAGCTAATTGTTTGGCAAGACACTATATACTCACCTATGTATCCGCATTTTTTAAATAAAAGAGCACAAGGAGGCAAAAACGAGGGATGAAAACTATGAAGTTCTTGGAAGTTAGTTTCTCTGTATGCGTCATCTCCAGTTATTATTGTGAGTCTTTCCATTTATCCAATGAAGAACTGTTTAAAAAGGTAAGTACCAGTTCCAGCGGTAATTTGGTAATAGGTCTTGAGTTCTTTCTGAGTATTTTATGTGAGCTTCGATTGGATTTAAGCAGCTCCTTAGATTGTGAAGTAAGTCTGTTTATTCTCTAAAAATGAATGACCAGTATAGATGAATATCCAAGAGCTTAAATTATCTGGAGATATTTTTATCATATTAAGGTGTTCTTCTCCATCGAGATCACAATTAAAATATAAATATTCTCCTTTCCATGAAACAAACGAGGCAGAAAACAGATAATCATCAATGTTATTGATAATCCCTGAGGAATATTATGGGAAATCAACTGCTATTGCATCGAATATTCTCCCAGAATCAATAACAGAAAAACCAGAAGTGACTTTCACCCATCCAAAAATAGCCAATCCACTGATTTCAGTTGGATTCAAGCTCATTTTCTAAAAATGCAATTTACCTGTGTCATTAGAAATAGCGCTATCGAGTTTATCGATAATTATCTGTTAAGCAAGAATCGGAGAAAATACCATAATCAGAAGAACCAAACAAGCAAAGATATGCTAATTTGAAAGTTGTTGTTATTATCTTGACATTTAAAACTTTATGGATCTTAATTACTTTTTTGAGGTTGTATTTGATTGATTGAGTTGATTATTATTTTGTTTTAACTTTATCTTGGCTAACACCATAGCATATAAAGCAAGTCTTCTGTCTTTGTTCTTTAATGAATCAGTTCTAGTCTTAAAATAGATCTTGATGGATTGGCTGAATTTTCTTTTAATAACGTATTCTAAAAATAAATCCTGATTAGAACCAATATAAAACCTTGAGTTTTTTAGTATTTCCTCAGAGATAAGGGGAGGATTTTCGAAATGTTTGGGTAGGACAATTCAGATTAAAAGATTAGATCTATTTGATAGCTTTATCACACATAAACTAATTCAAAAATAATTTAAAGATGAAACTATTTACAAACTCTTTTGCATATTTAGTTTCTTAAATGATCTTCAAATAAATCAACCTTACAATTTAATATTTCTAAAAACACTTGAAATCTTAGCACAATATTGTCCTTTGGAAAAAGTTTGAGCAAATAAAATATGAAAATTTTTTTTCCTGGTAAACAAATCTTAAATCAAGACGAAAATGTTAGTAGGAGCTTGAGAAGCTTAAAAAAGTTGGCAAAAGTTTAAAATATGCAAAGAGAAAAAGATTTTATTTAAGAAGAGGAGATATTTGAGAATAGCGAAATGAGAGACTAATAAAGATATTGATCTTTTTAGGGAGATTTAACTATTACCTTGACCTTTGATATTTTTAAATGAATTATTTGTTCTAATAATCTCTATTAAAGGCAACATTACAAGATTTTTTAAGAAAGAATATAAAAATCCTTGATGAAAAATACAAAAGAGAGAAAATAACACAATTATTTAACTCCAAATCCAAGTTAGAATTAGAGCTAGGCAGACAAGATTACTAAAATAATCTGAAAACTACTTTTTTATCTTCTTCTTCCATCTTTTCCTGCATCATTTATTGATGTCAATCTCATTGAATTATTTTCTAATTTCAAATAAACCTTTCTTTAATCTTGAAGCTCATTTAATATCAATTCTTCCCTGGCTTCAGCCAAAGGAATGATCCTCTCATTTTCTAGGGGATTTTAAAGTCTAGTATATGTTTTATGAGTGATTTTTATGATCTGTTTTGCACTCAAATTGCTTACTTTACGATTTTCATAAAAATCTGAAGCTACACTTGAAAGAAAAATAAATGTACTTTTGATTTTTCTTTATTTCTTTTGAATACTAATCTCGAATTGACTTTTCTTTGAAATCCTTCAGCACTCACAAAAAGAAACTGTTTTCAGTGAAAAGCTAATTTCCTTTAAAACAATCCTTCATTGTTATCTAAGTCCTAAATCACCCTTATTTTTTGTTAATAAAAGTAAATAGATAATTAATTATTCTTTGAAAATCATGTTTTCTTTGGTGAATATTATGGCAATCTGCTTGCTGATTAATCAATTAATTGAAAGTCATTATTAATAAACAATTAAAAGCAAGACAAAACAGACATAAAAGAAGTTAAAATTTGTTCCTAGATAATCCAAATAAAATGGCACTTCCCCCAAGTGAATTCTTTAACCCTAAACAGGAGAACTTAGCTTACACTATCGCTATCATCAAACCTGACACTGCACTTTATCAAAAGAATGTCCAGGAGATAATCGAAAGAATTGAAGAACAAGGGTTCTAGATTAAAAACATGATCTAGCGGATTCTCACTAAGTAAGAAGCAACAAGTGTTGTTTGCAAGCAAGAAGGTTAGCCTTATTTCGATGATATCATAGAGTATTTCCTCTCAGGTGACAGCGTAGTATTGCTTCTTTGCCATGAAACTGAAAATCCAATCGAAAAATGGAAAAAAACAATTGGAAAATCTGATCCAGAAACCGCTAAAAAAGAAGATCCAACTTGTCTCAGAGCTAAGTTCGGTAAAACAATCATCAAGAACGAGCTCCATGGAAGTGACACCCCAGCCGATGCAAACAAAGAAAGAGATGTGTTTAAGTTCCCGATTCCTTAAAAAATCCCTGAATTCCATTTCGATAAAATGAAAGTGACTTTGAAGACGTTATTTAAATTCATTTTCCCACCTAATCTCGAGCATACCAATGTCAATGAAAGAATGGACATCTTTGGGTTGTATGGTCCAGCGTTGAATTATCACTCAGTTGATAAATGTCTCTGCGTCCCATGCAGTCGTCTCGGAAAGGAAATCCTTGAAACCCAACACAAAGAGTAAGTCATCCTAGAAAAAAAGAAACTAGGAATTTCCACAAAAAACGATGCCCAAATTAAGCGATTGGAACTCTCCATGTCGACTCAGAAAAAAGGATCAAACGCAGATAATAAAGTCAAAGTTCCTGTGATCCGTCTCCTAAGTGAAGATAATCTACAGTAGATTTACAATTAATTCTGTGATAAATGTAAATTGCACTGTGATGAATTTGCGCATCTTCCTGGAGGCGGTGGAGCATAGCATTTACTGTCAGATTAGGAAATTGCACTATTAGCTAAGGAAATCAACAAATAAGAGCTACTGGAATTACTTTTAATCGAAAAGGGTAATGCTGCTAACATCATGATAGAAGGAATGTCTCTAGTGGAACCACCTGAAATATCTTACTCCAGAGATCTCGTGAAGTTATTGCTTTAAGATGTACCTACCGATTACTATGAACGATATAATTTCAGTGATCTTCAGTAGGTGATTCTAGAGGACAGAAGGATCAGGATGAATGCCTGGATTGCTAAGCTCATTAATAAATCTACAATGAAATTTGCAAACCCTAAACTCATTGACCCAACTGTCACCCAAAAAGAGCAACGAAATCTGAAGAACATTCATTTTAGTTTAAATCGAACTCTACCTTTGTCTATGATCACTCAAAAACCGAATATTACTTATACACCTATTGACTTCCCTCCCAGTTTAGTTGACAAATAGCGGTTGCAGTAGAACGAGGAGAAAATCGCATTGCTTTAGAAATTGCATAGACACACTACGCATATGGTGACAATCGATCATGTGAAAGAGGAGCAAGATTATAGAATCAATGTAGCACTTCTTCGTGATTACAATGAAGGACGAAATGGTTCGTGGAATAACTATTCGACGCTGAAAGGTAATTCCAAGGGGACGTTTGTGAAATCCAAGAATTATCCAGTTAATCATGAATTTGATTGAAATTAAGAAAAAAGAAAAGCAGATATTTTATTTAGCCAAAATAATCAAATGTCTTTTCATATTTTGTTAGAATTCACTTTGTAGCTGAGAGCTGTTGTAAACTAACCAATTGATCTTTATAAATTGTCATTTACTTTACATTTCCTCCTCTCTCTTCCTTCCCCTTTCAGTTCTCCTTTTGTATTTCTTTAAGATAAAAACATAAATTTACATAAAGCCACTCAATCCTCTGTTTTTACAATCATAATCCACCCCCTCTTCTTCAAATCCTTGAAATATCTTTGAAATTACACTACACTCTTCTTAGTTCTCTTCAGAGATGTTCATTATCGAGGAGAGCTTTTTTACTGATCTCTTGCTGATCAGTAGATAAATCCCCAAGGCTTTCTGTCGAAATCTAAGGCTAATTTTGTTTATCATAATCCTGATGATTACGTTGTTTTTCAAGTAGATTTTCCTTCGTATTTGTTTTCTCATTGATATCTGAATCAATACTATCCTTAGACCCTTTCTTGGTTGGATCTTCTGAAATTGTAAAAGATGTGTAAAGAGATGGGTTTTTGATTCTTGAATCATCATCAAATGAAGTAGTCTTCGAGGAATATGCCTTTTTCTAGCTTCTGCTGTTACTACTATTCCTAACAGACTGCATTTCACTTAGTTCTTTGTTGAGTTTGTTTTAAAGTTCTTCAACTCGATTTAATTCTACCTCTTTTTATGTTCGTGTAGCTTTTTTGAAGTAATTCAGCAGCGATTCTTTTTGATTCTTGGCTGTGAGCAGTAATAAATCGAAAGCAAAGCAGATCAGAATCGCAAGTATCACAGTGAAGTAGAATTTGCTGGAGTTAAACAGAATATCTGCAGTCAAATACACAGCGAAAATCTCCCATAAATCGCTGATCCAAATGTAAGCGAAGTACAACCCAAAACTGGTAAAGATAAATGCCACCCAATTCCATATCGTCCACATCTACGTGTTCAGAGCTAGTTTCATGTTCACCAGCTAATCAGTCAGAAACACAAATCAAGTTAATTTCAGAAATATTTATCATGCAAATTCTTCAAAAATATAAATTCCTTTTTTTTTATTACAATAATGATAGATGTGTAAAGACTGATACTCATAACCCAGATATCTGCAGTATTTCCTGCATCATCGATAACACCTTGACTGTAGCTGTAAATATGCAGGAAAAAGCACATCGCTCCTTGAACAACTCCTAACATGACCCATTTGCTGAATCTGGAAAACTAAAATATCCTATTTGCTTAGCCGATGTAATATAATTTCGGGTAGAACTTCTGAATAACATCGTTATCTTCATTTGCGATCCTTGACATAACTAGCTTTTCTTCCCGCTCATTGGTTCCATCGAGATTCTTCTTTTTACGGTAATATATGTCCTCCTCATAGACTGACTTGATTACCACAGCTTTGCAGGTACAAAAAAGCAAAGTGAAAAAAAAGAAAAAGAAATCTACTTTGTCTTACGCCAGAATGTGAAGATGCAATTGTAGAAGGTGATATACCAATCATCGAAAACAGATTATCCAGAGTAATTAGAGTAAAAAGAGAAGAACAACTATGGGAAAGTAAACACGAAGTTCTTGTAAAAGAAATACAGAATGCACTCAGAGATTCTTATGTAGTTCAGTCTGCCATGGTATAATACTAGCTTCCATAGGAATTAAAATTACCCCATGGCATAATCACTGGCTTGTACTGCTCGCATACCTTCGTTGCCATATATACCGACACCAATATGGGCTTCTTGAATCATATTTACATCGTTTGCTCCGTCACCAATGGCTAAGGTTATTTTTTTCAATTTATCCTTGACGAGCTTGACAACATCAGCTTTTTGCTTTGGAGTCACTCTACAGCAGACAACACTCTTACATTCTGTGATAATCCTCAAGAACTGCATTTTACGGTCATCATCACCTAAAATCCATGCTGAAAAACCAAAAGAAAACCATCAAAAAAAAGTTAATATCATTAGATAAATTTAAGCAAAAAATATTCATAATTTTGCTAGTTTTCATCTTTTCTTACTAAGTGATTCTCCTTCGACTACAACTGCCAGTCCTTCCTTATGCTCTTGTGCTAAATTCGGCAGTTCAAATATGTAATCTTTTAAAATTACATCTATTTTATTATCCACTGTATTCGTTCCTCTAATATACAGCACTCCCATCCCAGAAGTAATTAAATTGCAACTTCTCCCAATATTCTCAGCAGTTTCTAGTTTATCACCTGTGAGCATCCATACATTAATATTTGCTTTCAAGAAATCTCTCAGCACAGCAGGCACATTATCCTACAATCTATCTTCCACAGCCGTTGCGCCTAGAAGAATCAATTCACGTTCAATATCCTCCCCAATAAGCTTCAGTTGTTTCTCTTAATTCGGTAAACCAACACTTGCATTGATGCGCTATTTTACAGTCTCATATTCCTCATCACTGAGCACTTTCATGGCTAAACAAAGTGTCCTAAGTCCTTTCATTGAAAATGCTTCTAGACTTTTATCGATACTTTCCAAGAATGGCTACGAGACGGATTTACTGAGTCTACTTTTAATAATGCTGTCTGCACCTTTCACGTACATCTTAACTTTCCCATTGTCTCTGACAATCACCGACATGCGTTTACGGTCAGAGTCAAATTCAATCGAATGTAAGAGCTCCACTCGCTTTTCTTTACCTAAGATACTCAAGATAAGTTCTTTGTTATCTAACCCACTGAATGCATATCCCATTCTGCTAGCTGCATCCACAAGGGCGATTTCATCTGGAGAAGGACCCTTTTTTAAAAAGGAAATATCATTTTTAAGCTCAAAATAAAAACACAAAAATATTTGTCATTTTTTGTTATTTTTGTTTTACTTGATACGATTTTCTTCCTGTGGTTTTATTGAGTTAAAAGACACATTCATGGCATGTTGAAAGCAGTAGAAGTAGCTCTTAAGCAAGTTATTTTTCAGTGGAAAGCTCATAGAGATTCTCCCCTTTCGCTGAAATAAACTTTATGCTTGACGAAAGAACATTTGAATTATCATTTGGTCTCTAGATGAGATTCTCAAGGACTTTATCGTTAAAGCAATATTCCACACCAGAACGATGGTCAACGTAAGATGGCATTCTCTTTCTGTTCGCTAACTAAGCTGTGTGTTGATCTCTTTCGAAATTCTGCACAGTATTGGGCGAGAGAATGTTGTAATCTCCGTAAGTCTGCAGACCCGATAACAGCATTTTGAATTCCATTTTGTTACAAGTCAATGTACCAGTTTTGTCTGTAAAAATATGTTGAATTTAACCTAGTTCTTCGTTCATCGTGCAAGCAAACACCTTTGGGAAGTTTGAAAAAATAATAAACAACAAAATGGAATTTATCCTCAAGATTTCATGAACTAAATAATCTTTTACCTTCAATGGCTGTTAATTGAAGACGGAGTACAGTTCTTTATCTTTCTCCATGTAGTAAGCCTATCCGACTTTGATGAATTCCAGTGACACTACTAATGAAATAGGAATCATCGTGTTCAAGAGCAAAAGATATGATGCAAATGTGTAGAGGAATTGAGTATTGCAATCAGTTTCACTGGCGAGGTAGATTGTCAGATTAGTTGTTTCCCTGCATGTTTTCAAGTTCAAAAGAGCAACGAGCAAGCAAAGCAGCAATTGGAGGATCATCACGTAGATAATGTACCTTTTGGAATCAAAGAATAATAAAATTTATTAGGGAAAAGAATAGAACCAAACGCTTAAAGTGAGAATAAATCAAAAAGAACTTCAAAATTATGTCATTTGTATCTTCTTACGTATTGCATTTCCTATCAATATTGCTGAGTTTATTTTTGCCTTGATCTGCGTTTTTCATGATCTTTGTGTCTTAACCTGTGTAGACAACTACTCCAATAGCCCATTCGAGGTTCTTTATCCTGCTTCCACGAAGTAACAGATTTTTTATGTTTGCAGGAAGTTTTTTGGAGTTTTCGTTAGGTTTCTATCCTTCTTCGTCGTTTTTAGCTTCTTAGTTATCTCTGTAAATGCACCCTTCGAAGAAATGAAGATGAGGGTTTGGCATGCTGCATGTGATTTATCCGATTAAATTGTTTGGGATCTACACTTGCTGTAGGGCATTTAAATTATTGAAAAGGAGATTCTAGATCTCCGAAATCGACGATCTTGGTTTGAGATTCTTTTCTCCATCTAACGACGATGTCTCGATGAATGCTTGACCAGTGGGTAGTGAGGAACACAGAATTATTGCATCTGCTGAGATGATCTCTTCTTCTTTTGTAAGGATTATGTCTCCAACACGAACACCAGCCCATTGTGTTTTCTACCAAGAACTACCTCTCCATACTTAACACTCTGAACTATTCATTTGATTATCTGATTTATGTCGTTTTATATCTTCCATGCATTCTCTCAGCATACTCAGTAGGATAACAAATGCTAAAGGAGCAATAGCACTCACTGGTGTTTACGTTGAAATTTCGGAAAAACACTGTAGAATTGCTGTGAAAAGGAAGTACCAATTCGCATATTTCTGGAATTGCAGCATTAGAGATTTCGGCAGAAATGTTATGACATTGTACTTCGATGTTTTAATGAAGTTAGATGGGAATTTGGAGTGCTTATTGGCTACCATGTAATCACCTCCGAACTGTAATCGCCGCTCTTGCAGCTCCTTTTGATTCGACGCCAAGGTAGGCTTTTTCATCTTCCTAAAAGGGTAGTTTTTTCTTATTTTTTTATTGTTATCTATCAAAACTAATTGAAGGCAAAAACAAGCCCAAAGTCTTTAATATTTGCATAAGAGGAAGGGATATAGAGATTAATGCTATCTGTTTGTATCTCTTTCTAAGGAGCTTTCTTAGTGATAATTTAGGAACACGGTAAACAACATGGTTACAGGTGATTTTTGATTTAGTTTCTGAATCCCCCTGAAAACAGACAGTAACATGAGCTGTAGTCTTTTTTATTAATGACTGCTGTGACTGCTTTTAAATTAACAAAGAAAGCTTTGTTTTCTTCAATCCATCAGCATTTAAAATGTGATTAAGAAACAAAGCGAAAACTAAAACAATCAATAAAAGTTGTTATTTTCAATCTAACTAGTTCTTCTTTCTCATAATCTAACCAATGAGCATTAGTCCCCTCCCCTCTCCCCTCTCCCCTCTTATCCCCAAATTATTATTTTACCAATTAACTATGTCTACAATGGGTTTTCTAATAAGAAAAACCAAAAGAATTTAGCAAAATAGGGGAAAATAAATCAAATCTCAATTCTTAAAAATCTTTTGTAAAATCATTTAAACAGTAAATACCACAAGTAAACTGTTCACAATTTTAAGGCTAATCTCTTTGCATTAGATAATCCTTCAATCGAAGCAACATCGAGCAATTGAATATCAACTGTTGAATCCTTCGCACTTTCGATGATCTCAAAGTAGGTTGCAATCACGAAACTTTCGTCATCAACTGCTACCATCTCATAGAATACCTAAATCAAGAAGTACATATCAGCTTGGAGAGTTTGAAGTCCAAACTTATTGAAGCATCTTATCCCTCTGACCCTTTCAATTAGTGCTTTCAACAGTCCTTTCAGTAAACTCATGAGTAAGCTATTTCTGTTGAATTCGAGTTTATCAACATCAAAAACTCTGCTTTTCTTGACAATTAATCTCTCCATTTCGATCATCACACCACTGTCGACTTTCAAAAGTGATCCCTTCTTCGCTAAGCCACGTTTGGAGTCTAAGAAAAACAAATCTAACTCCAAGAGAATCGTCCTGACTCGCTCGCAAACTTAAACAATTTGTGGACTTATCTCAGTTGGTGAAGCAGTGTACTGTTTTTGCCATTATGATCCCTCAAAATAACTAAACAGCATGGAAAGGATCTGTTCTGTTAAGCATTAACAGTAATTTACATAATTCAAGCTGTGCTCCTACAAGCTTGCTTGTTTCAGCCTCGGAATGATTGATCCAGCAATCTGTGATGTCTCATCTTCGTAAAACCTGAAAAAGAAGAAATATTAGAATTTCACTATTTCCCATTTCAATTAAATTTTACTCTTTGAGCCCTGGTGTTGTCCTCGCAAGTGCTAATATCGAAGGTTGATGTGTCTTCGCGAGTGTCTCAAATGTCTTCGAGATTAGTTTATTTTCAAATATCGCTAGGAATTAATTTGCAAATATGAAATACAATGTATTCTCCGGTGCAGCCTGGAAATTCTTAAGTAATTCTAAGAACAGTGGGTTAGTTTCTTTCGATTGCTGAGGATTAATCGCTTGATTATTCAGCAAAACAAGATGTTCTAGAGACACAAAATTCGGTCTAAGTGACAGGAATTTCGCAACAAGTCTCACAAAATCGACCATTTGAGAATGCAGCAATCCTATGAAAATATCGTCGATCCTGAGATATTACGTATCCGAGAATAAAAAGGATTTCAGTTGAAGACATGCCCATTGAACTAAGCAATCAAGTTTATTCTTAGCATATGCTGTCACTGCGGATATCTCCCTGTAAACAATTGTCTCTGTTTCGGCAAAATCACTTGCTATTCGCTAAAGATTCTTCTCGATTCCGATACATTACTGCTTTGCATCGACGAGCAGAATCAAGAATTCATTCCGTAATGATGTGTAGCAATTCAGAATCTACCCTCTGCAGACTTTCTCTGATAACTCCGCGAATTTATCCGAAACGCTCGTTTTAAAAGACCGTTTAAGGTTATTGTTACTGAACACAACTTCTTAAAAGCAAACACTCAATGCTCTGAGACACTCACTGACTTCAATATTAGTGATCTTTTTAGACATTTTTTTCTTTATTTCCTCAAGAATATGCAGGAATATTTCCCTGATGGTTTATTCGATGACATCTTCTTTTTGTTGGAATCTTGTGATAACTGGGGAGATATCCCTGTAGAGGTATTCTAATTCTTCTTTGAGTTAGCTAAAGACTTAATTAATCAAAGCATTAATCAGCCAGATAATTGATCCTTCTGAGACACTTTCCTTCGCAATGAGTTCAGATTCACTTTTCTTGTAAAACGAATTCAATTCATCTAATGATACCATGTATTTTTTCTCAGCTAAAAAGACATCGAGTTTCTCTTGAAGTTGCACAACTTGATTAATGTTATTGTTGTTGTTTTAATTTTGCCCATTCGCTGAGGATGTAGTGAATGCGAAAGTCAAGGCTGCGTTGACAATATCCATTGTGATTTATGAGAATCTTTCTTTTGTGATTTTGAGATAGTTTCTCAAAACTGATTCTTAGTCTTACATGATCTAGGTTAATTTCAGTGTCACATGTCTAAGCTCTTGCACGTTCAAAGCTGATACTTAGTTCACTGGTGGTTTCACTAGACTACTCAGCAATTATGATGAATGTGGCTTGAAGGTGTTCTACAATTTCCATAGGATAGATCTGATTTCTTCAATTTTATCAATAGAATCTTTGTAAATCGGTTTAACAAGTGGTTCTTCTTGAAATTCATCTAATTTATTGAAGCATTGTCTGTAGGCTTGTACTGTGTTAGTGAAAATCGTCGAATAAATCACTTCAGAGTGCTCAATCATTGTTTGATATTGTGAAATATCTCCAGCGAGAATTTCAGGGAATCTACAGAGCATATTGAGTTTCTCTAGATCTACTTTGATAGTGTTTAATTTGCTTATTTAACCACGCTTTACACTTAACGCATCGTCAACTTTGTTGGCGAGGGAAGTGACTTTATTCATGGAATCTTCGAGGACTTTCATTTTATCGTCGACTTTGAAAATATCATTTTTCATTTTCTTGACGGTGTCGATTGAGCTGATGAAACGGGAATAGTTCTGAAATACTAATGATTGGATCTCTTAATCATAGTTCTTGATTTCTTATTGGACGGAGTTGTTCTTCTTGATGAGTTCCTGGATAGAATGGCTTTTGAGGAAATTCGTAACATATTTTTAAGGATCAAAACCGTTTGAGTCAATATCTAAAGGGTCAATCATTTTTGAGGAATCTCTGTGATGTTATGCGTGGAAAGATTGAATGTATGTTTGTTTTTTGTTTGTGTTATTTTCTTGAAATTCTGGGGAAGAACAGCAGTGTTTTCGTTTGAAAGAAAAAGGTAATTTTTTATTTGTATTTTTAAGGAAAAATTAAAAAAGAAGGAAAATAAAATAAATAAATAAATACATTGTTGTGTTTCTTAAAGGGATTTCTGTTTGATTAAGATTCAAAATTCTTAGAGATATTGATAAAAATCACAATATCATGACTTTTTAGTTATTTGATTTTCATTTTTTTTTCCCTTTACTAATTACCTAAATGAGAAGATAAACCATTTTTTAAATATTTCAAGAAGTTCATGTTTACTTTGAAAAGAAACCCTACTACACAAGTAGTTTTTCTAAAAGACCATAACAATTCAAGAAATCAATAAAATTAAATAAATGTTTCTTTTTCATAGAACACTCCACTCCATTCACACAAACAATAATTGTATTGATTTATTAAACGACATCAACGTTTTGTCTTCTTTTGTGTTATCAAAATTAACCTACTCAATCTCAGTTTGTTTAACTAACTGTTTATTTACTAGCAATAATAACATTAATTTCAGGTGATAAAGTAGCAATTTATTCGTTTTTGGCTTTTTTCTTCCTTTCTTGAAACTAAGCTAGCAGTAACAAATAAGCCCTAGTATCTAAATGAGACAACAACAATAATAGTTCCAGTAGCCTTATGCGCCTATCCAATCTTCTTTGCATCCGAAGATTATCTAGTATTCAACGGGTACTTCCCTTCCTCCATCAAGTTACATAATCCCTTAGAATCCTTCCGTTTCGCCAAAAATGTCTACCATTCCGCCATATAATCCAATGGTTTTGTCGTACTCCATGCCATAAATCTAATAAGTTTATCAGCCATAATCGATAGGAAGTGTTTTGAGTACTCTAGCCCTTCCTAGGGTAAACTCCCCTGGAATATCCAGACCTATTTCCATAACTAATTAGCCAATTTTTTAGATGAAATCAGCTGTAGGATAGATATCTAATCAAGTCTACCGCACTGCTTTCCAAACAAGTACCAAGAGTATCCCTAAGAATTACCAGAGTTTATCAACTTAACTACCAATCAATCTGCGAGCAATCAGCCCAGTTAGAATATCCTAACAACAAACTACAACAGCTACCATTCTACAATCCAAATAAACCCAATAGAATCACCGACAATCCTAATAACTCCAATAAACTACGCAAATTTCTGTTTCTCCACCTGGGACTGGATTTCAGCAGGACTACCAATATCTAACTCAATCATAGACTACCCCTCGATCTATAACACCTCCTCGTTTCACTAATCAATCATCTAATTCAGCATAAGTCACTCCAATTCGAAGTCTTGATCTAATTAATCCACTGAAATCAACTAATCCACCTTTATCTCCTCATGATACAGATTCTTTAAGTTTTAAACCATAGTTCACACATTCATAGACAAAGACTATTAAAATTAACTCAAACTCTCCATTGAAAGACTCCTCATTGCCATATTCAAAGCAAGATAGACTTTTTAATTATTCTACCAATCGCAATAGAAGCGATGAAAGGTAGAATGGTTAAAGAGATAATTCTCAATTAACAGCAGGAATGCATGACAATTCAGAGACTGTCAAACTCCTAATAAGACAGAGGAATCAAGTAGGTTAAGATACTCATAAGGAATACTCTTCGAAGCCCTAAGATCTCCATGGAAATTATGATGGAATACTAGATATCTACTCTAAGTTTTACAGTAAAAACAACCCACAATAATATTCCCAAGATTAATATAACTCCATCTAATCTAAACAATCCTAAGGATAACAATATTCCTAAGAACTCTACCTTGACAGTACATCCCAACCTTAACTGCAATACCGCTCTCACTCTTAATCCCAATCTCAGCATCTATCCTAATCAAATGAGAACATCGAGAGAGCATAACCCTATGCTTCATTAAGATCGACTCCATCTCGAAACAACATGCTCATCATGCATTAATCATCTACTCTACCAATGTCCACTGTGCCGTATACTGATAAGGAATATAAATCAGAATAATCAGATCCTTCAGAGCGATTTAAATAATATGATTAACGTGGATATGCATCAGAGCCTTAAGGAGTTAAATAATAAACATTATCGAAAGTGATATCCAGTACAGATAAGCTGCTATTGGAGATTGCAAACAAATACTTAACATCTTAGCATTCTACGACTTAATAATCGGTATCGTAGCCTTCACCAAGGTAGCCAAGTGATATGGAGTTCTCGAGTGGTTCAGAGAGAATCAAAACAGCTTGGGGGAGAAATAATTGGAAAGATTAAGATTAGATAAAGGAAGATCGACTGGTATCAGGAGAAGGAGGAAGAAAAAGAGGAAATGATGGGTTTTAAGGGAGCTTTCCGTTGTTTTCTTCACTTCCACCAGCTTATTCAAGGAGTTAGCCTCCTTAGATGAGTCAGAAATGTCTCACTGAAGAAGCATATGAGAATCAAATGGGGAAATAAAGAGAGTATTAATAGCAAATGGAATGGGAAGAAAAACAAAGGGAATTTGTTGGAAGGTAAGAGAAAGAACAACAAGAATAAGAAAAGGCAATGGGAAGGAATGGGTAGGAAGGTAACAATGTTGTAACTACTTCGGAGGAATTAAGAAAATTACTCACAAAGCAGTAATATTACTAATAATTCGAGCTGAAGCTCTAGCAGTAGCAATAATAGATTGCTAGCAATGCAAATACCTTACAAAAGCAGCAAGAATATGATTACATACAAGGCTAGCAATACCAACAGCAGCAGCAGGAGAATGAGTTAAGGTATTTTTAACACCAGCAAGGATATTAGAATAAGCACTCACAAGAGACATTCAATTATCTTTAGTAGACTCCTTATGAGTAGCTCTAGTAAGCATAGGCATTAGAGTAATTAGCAATGAATTAGTAGCTAGCTAATTGGGAATATGCAAGATAAGTTCAAAATGCTTATTCTCCTGGATTAATACCTACACCTGCTTTTAGGCAGCAGTTAACTTAACTACCTAAGGTACAAATGATAGGGGAGTATTATTAATATGCTGAAGGACAAGAACACGTTGGAGGTCATGCGGAAAGAGGGTAAGATGTAGAAGGAGGAATTGGCTAGGAAAAAGAATGGAAGGGTACAAAGGAATTATAATAATATGGTTAAGAAGGGAGAAACAACGAAAGAGGTTATGGAAATAATAGAGGGGAGAATGAAAAGGAATATGGTGGAGGAAAGCATAATGATAATGCGTAAAACAATGTAGAGTAAGAAGAGTAGAAGTATCAGGAAGATATTGGAAATGGAGAATAAGATGAAGGAGGAGAAGAAGAAGATCATAATCCAAATAATGAGAATATTCAATATGAAAGGGATAATGATGTTGATGTTGATAATGAGAATAATAACATTAACAACAGCAGTCGTCACGATGTGATGGATAACAACGAAAATGAATGCGATCATAAGGTAGATTATTAGCATTATTCCGAAGAAGAATAGGATTAATTAGAGGAATAAATGAAAGACTAAGCTAAAATGGATATTTACATGCAAGCTTAGCGTGTCAAAGAGCGGTTGTTAGAAATGCGTGCATAGATGGATGAGTTTAGAATTATGAATAGTGATCATAAACCAACAACTGCATCAGCAGCAGGAGGAGCAGTAGCAACAGATTAGTCTGTTCGTAGTCTTGAAAACAATCCTACTTAGAACTCTCAAACCGATGATAGTTAAGGCATATAATTACAAGTATTTTCCTAGTGTTCGAATGAGAAGAGTACGCATACCTAGAATCTTACTGGTAGTTCACCTCCGCGAGAGATAAAACCAATAATCGAACACGAATAATAATTCTATTAAACGGAGAAATTCTGGAACGAAGAAGACAAACAATCTCCAGCAGCAGCAGCTTCGTCGTGCTTTTCAACTGCTCGAAAAAGAACGAAAGAACAACTTGATCCGATATCTGAAGAAGACATCGCGAGTAGCTCACTGGAGAATTGTAAGAACCTGCCTATTGCTGAATTCATAGCGGAAGATAAATTATAATAATTTTAATATAAGAGTGAGTTTATGCCTTTTGACGACGTCGCCGTTGATGTTATTGCGTTCCCACAAGGAAATAATAGCAGTTAGAATGCATAGTTATTGTTTTCATAAGGATCATATGAGAATATACTTGAACTCTATCCGAATGCTGCTGCAAATGCGAAGATTGAAGAGTAATATATCAGTACACATGCGTAGTAGGGCTCGATTAAGAGAAATTCAGTGAATTAAATTGGTTTTGTGCAGTAAGGTAATAGCAATAGTAATTATCATCTTAGAAGTTAATCTGATCCTCCTAGTAATATTTAGTTTTAGTCATTTGAGAATACGGAAAGCTAAGCACGATCGACTGTTAGTTAGCATTCGAGATAAATATCTTCCATGTAATAAAATAAAGAATGATAATAGAGGTGTTGTGTGATTTAATTGATTAATTTTTTGTTTTTTTATTATTTGGTATATCAGTTCAAGTAGCTTTGAGATGCTATCGGAGTAGAGATCGAGTGGGTAGTACTAAAAAGATTAATAATAGTAGGTACTTGGACATAGTTAAAAGGGAAGTTTAGACAGTTAGAGTACTAATAACAATAATGGGTATAATAATGAACCTATTTTGATTGAAGAAAATATTGTGTAAGGGGAGTTTCAATTGGAGAATCATGAAGAGAGGGAGGAGAAAAAAGAGAAGAGCAGGGGGAATTTATAATAAGAAAATGGAGAGAATAAAGATGAGATTAGGGGATCGAATTTGATGAAGATTGAGTTAGATGGAAGAATCAAAGAAAAAGCATAAGATGGATTTAAGTATGAAAAAAGTATCTAAGATAGTACTGATATCATAACAGCTGGTACTTCCTCATCATCCCCTATAAACGGACAGAATCAGTTAGTTTCCAAACCAATTTAAGAGAAAAATACAAATGATAATTCTGGAAGATCTTCAAATATCTAAGTTTCTATCAATAAAGATGCAAATCCTTTATAATCAGTGCAATCCTCCTCTACCTTCTCACCTAAATCGTAGTTATGTCCTCCTCCATAGGATTCACAATAAATAGAAACTGCTACTGCAAAGCCAGTATTGATTTCAGCAGTTTCATCCAGTGGATCCTAACAATCAATTGCCAAACAAGCCTAATATTCAACTCAGCCTGGAATACCAGCACTTGATAAATCCAAGAAACCAGTATCGTTTGGCAGTGGTGATTTAATCAAAACAGCGTTGTTCATTATGGTTGGTTTGTTGATTGTTTCTTTTTTCTTATTTCTCATCCAATCAATACCCATTCTATCTCTTAATCGACTTAAAATCTAAGAAACAGAGTTACGATAACAAAAGCTCCTTGAAGAAGCGCAACAAGCTACTGAAGAAGAGCAGAGATTGTCTTAAAATCAAACATAAACAGCATCATCTTAGCAAACTCAAAATGCATAATCCTCTCCAGTGTTTTTGCAAGAATCTGAATAGATTTACAATACATCGGAATGGTGTGTATCTAATGCAGCAAGGTATTTACTTAGAAATACATGTTTAAGCGTTGAATCAAGCACACTCTCAAATGAAGATAACACTGAAGAGAAATGAAGTTACATTCTTTTTATGCGTTTTATGTGTAATTTGATGCAAAAAATGGATTTATGTTATTTTTTTGTGGGATTAATATTTTCTACAAAAAATGAAATAAAGAGTAGAGTGATTTTACAGTTGGGATGATAATCAATACAGGAGATATGTATTTAAATTGATATATTTGAGTAGTAGTTGGGGAGGAGCAACTGAAGGATACAAAGAAAAGAAATTAACTTGATTCTTTTTGTTTGTTTTTTCTTGAATTCTTTTGAATTCGATTATCAATACAACAAAAACAAGGTTAAGGAAAAGAAGAAGAAGAAAACATCAAAAAGAGTTTGAGGTTTTGAATTGTTTAATCATCTTTAGTTTAGACAAAGAAGTAAACTTAAAGAGATTAGTGTCTTCTGTGTGAGAGAAAGAGTGGAACAGTCAGCTTGGAGCATTGGAAATGAGTGATTCGACTACGAAGAAAAAACCTTCGAAGAAAAATAAACCTAAGAATAAGTAACAACAGGATAGACTTTTAGTATGTTTGTAAAAGATATGTATTTTCATTGAATAGGTCATCTCAATTAGATGGAGATATTGCTGTTCTTGCTTTTCCAAGAGGAGAGAGTCCATTGTTAAAATAAACTGTAATGAATGTCTAAGAGGAGGAGAATTATAGGAGGATGTTGGATGAAATAGACTCTGCTGTTTATTTGAAAGTGATTAAAGGCACAGAAGAGAAGAAGTAAATGAAGAAGAAGATTGAGGAATCAATTAAAGAAGCGAATAATGGTAATGTTGAGAAAGGTAAAGTAGATGATAAAAAGAAGAAAGAACGGAAGTTATCGAAGAAAATAGATGAGAAGGATAAACCACAAGGGAAGAGAAGAAATGAAGAAAAAATAGAATATTTTAATATGGAGAATAATACCAAATAAGAATAAAGATAATAAACATAAGAGGGGTAGGTATATTATTTCTAGCAGCGGTAGTAGTAGTAGTAAGTCTTTTGTTTACCTGAATGTATTCCTTCGCAGAACTAGTAGCCATTCTACAAATCGGACATTGATAACATTGAATTCTAAGACATCCAAATGGACCGATAACTTCAATTTGAACTCCAGCAGAAAAAACTCGAATAGCAAGCTAGGAAGTTAGAATCATCTATTCGCCGAGCTGAGGATGAATCACGTAGATTGCGTGAAGACGACAGAAGAAGAAAAGAAGAGGAGAAGATATCACTGGAAATAATAAAAATAAGTGAAGAAATGAAAGATTGGTAATTTGAGTTAATGAGTGAGAAATCTGTGTTAAGTATCACAAACGGATTGAGTTCGATAACGAAATAATTAGGTAATACAGCGAAATGGAAGGATTTAAAGGCTGATAAGCTCTAACGAGAAAGAGAAAAGTAGTTTTAGTTGTTATGCAGCATGCAGAAAGTTGCTGAGTAATTTTTAGCTGCGGTTATGATATCGAATAAGAAGTTAGATATTACGTAATGTGCAGTGACACCGTATATTAAATGGATATATAAGACATTAGGGAAGAAGGAGAGACATAATAAGAAGTCAGATTTATAAGAGATCACAGGGGAATAATAACAATTTAGTCATAAGAATAATGGAGGTTAGATTATCAATGAAGAGAATCACAATAAACAGGAGAACTAACAATGGTTAGGGTTATTAAATGGGTTAAGCTAATCTGCTGGTGAGTGACTATTTGAGAAGAAGGCTGAGTTCTAATAGCTCGAGAGAGTTAAACACACCACTGCGAATAAGATAATATAAATAGATAAAATGATTGCGTAAGCGAAGGAGAAAGTTGAAAAGTTAAAAGTAGAAAATTATTCATTGCAAAAGATTAAGGGAATTGGGGGGAGTAATAATGGTAGTAATGGAAATGCTACGGGGAGTAGCAGTAATGGAAATAGCAGTAGTATTGGAAGCAGCTTGCAAGCGTTGAGAGAATAATATGAAGCGGAGAATAAGAGATTGAAGACGTAGTTAGGAATCGAGTAGAATAAATAGAAACAACTGTAGGGGAGATAAATAGATAGTGAGTAGAATGAGAGTAAATTACGTGAGCGTAATGAAAAGCAGCAGTAGATTGTGAGTTAATTAGAGAAATAAGATAATGAACTCATGAAAGCGTTAAGCTCCGTGAATACATAAGTCCTCGGGAATATTGATAAATCGAAGGAGTTGAAAGAGAATATCGATAGATTAACACAGGAAATAAGGAGTTTCAGTAGATAAGCTGAGCGGGTGTTGCTGAAGAAACAGAAGAATATTAAACATGTGAAGAAGAACTTAATCGATGCGAGTAAGGTTGTGGAAGATAAAGATTAGGATTGCTAACATTTGGAGAATATCTTGAAGGATATGGTAACTGATCCGTATGGTGGGTATCTTTAGCTTAAGAATAAACCAAGCTTTTTAGTAGCGAATACTAATAATAATGGGATGTATGGTGGGTATAATGGTAGTAATAGTAGTAATACAATAGCATAACAGTTGTGCTTTGATTACCATCTTGTTAGTAATCTACCGTCAGATACGTTTGATACGTAGCCGCTAATTGACACGCATAACTTCTTGAATGATATTTATCCTATTGCTAGTTGTCCTAATATACCAGAATATGCGTTAAAAGGAAATAGTCGGTAAGCGTAGAGTCTTACGAAGATAGCAAAGAATAATAATAATATTTCTAATAAGCCCTAATAGTCTTATTAACTCCATTCACAATCTTAATCGCTGTCTAATCCTATTACCCCTAATAATAAACTCTACAATAAGAAGAATTATATGTATTAATATAAAAATAATAATATTTCTGGGAGTAATGGTGTGTTACGCTCTAATTCTAGCTAAGTTGGTGTAAAAAGTAAATTTGAAGGAGAATAGCAACTAGCTCAACGGATAACTTCAGAAATTGTTGGAGGGATGAAGAATGGGGTGTAGGTTAACTCAGAAATAGGAGGATTTGTCAAAGAATAAGAGCAGAGAAATTAAGAAAATATGTTCAATAATGAAGCGAAATCAGAAGATAATTTAATTAACTTTGAAGATAATTCTAAAGATGAGGAGAATACTTTTTTAAAGAGACACTCCTTAGAAGTATAATCAAACTGCTAAGGCACGGAGTAGTTGCTTTCAAGAGAAGAAAGGGATAATTCACCAGGGTAGGTGTAATAATAGTAGTAATTTCGATAAATCTGCATTACCAAACCAACCCACTAACTACTCGATTATTCCCCTGTTTTATCAAATATTCCTTCATCTTAAAATCAATCTTTTCTCCCTCGAATCGGAGGTAATTCCCTTGCTTTAGACGGTGCTTCTATCGCAGCTAACAAAAGATTCTCCCCACTCAGAATATCCTCAACTATCGAGTAATAAGACTTCGAGAACATTTGTTCGATCAGAAATTAAGATATTTTCATTAACAAAAATCTCAAACGCCCATAGACAAAATCACCTGTCTAATCCTCCAAATAGCAACCCAATCTTCAATAATATACTTCTTCTGTTCCCCGTCATTCATCGAAGCCACCTTCTAGGAATCTCCGCAGTGAGCGTGTGTTCTAAAACATCGATAGATCGTTTTTGCTCAGCGAAGAATAGAATAATAAGAATAATTTTAATTATTAAGAATTCATTTCACAATCGGATATAGATAAAAGTGGTAATTTATCAACTAAAGTAGCAACTAATGATGGAGATGATTAAACTAGATTTGTGCTGATGAAGAATTAAGTACTTTTGTAGTAGCTGTAGATCTAGCAGTAATAGCGGTTAAAGGATGTTCGATAACTGAGATCATTATATTCGATGCCTTCTACAGCGCAAGAGAACAAAAATGTTGGGAATATTGTCAATAATAGTAAGATGAATCAGCAGTAAAACTCATTGATCATATCATCGTCAAATGAGTAAATTGACAGAAACATACTTTTGGTTATTTTATTGTTAATATCATTTTGATTTGTTTCTTTTTCTAACTTTTTCAGCGTTGTACTTCATAAACAATTACAGAACAAATACCTTAGATATGCGTAAGCTGATGCATTTCACAGGAACAAAGCTGTCTAGTCTGCAGGGAATCAACAATAACAATATAACAAACTATAGTAATAATAGTAATCACAGTATTCTCCTAAATCTTAGTTAGCTGCACCACATCGTTCAGGGTTATTGATCTAAAGCCAAGATGGAATTGGAAATGAGCTTTCTAAGACTGAGATGCTGTAATACTAAGACATGCCGTTGAATGAAATCAAATATGCAAATAGCGAAATGCTCATTGAAAATAGCAATGCATAGTATTAAATGTAATTCAAATCGCAAGGATATTCAGGAGTCACTAATGCGCAGAATAAGGTACTTTTCAAGAATCAACCTAGAGGAAGTAGAAGTACATCGAATTAAGAGGATAATACATCGATTTCTTAGTTTTCGTAGAATTATGGGGATGATAATGAGAATTATTGAAAGAATTAGAAAAAAGAAGGAAAGTATTATAAAAGTTAATTTCAGTTTATTTTACTTGTTGCTGTATGATGTAAAAGTTGTAACATAAACACTTTAAAATTCTCTTTTTTGTCAAAGGTGTAATTGTGCTTTTGCCAATCGGCTTCTTCTCCTTTTTCTTCTTATGTTTCTCTCCAATAATTACATATCACAGTTCGCTAGAGTGTATAACTTTGATCTTATCTGAGAATTCTTAGAATCTCTTATCCATGGTAGCTGCTGTTTCCTAGGAAATTTCTCCAGTGGCATCTTTAATTATCTTTGTGTTAAATCCGTTCTTAGCAGAGTCTATCGCAGTTGATCCAACACAGAAATCATACGCTAGACCGCAGATAAACACATCAGTGACTTTTTGTTCATTTAAATACTCAAACAAGCCAGTTTTTTCACCATCTGCACCGAAACCACTGTAGGAATCAATGCCTGAGTGAGTTCCTTTTACGATGATCTTTTCGTTTCCGTTTAAAACTAAGTTTTTATGGAGCTCTGATCCATCCTCATTTTGTACACAATGTATTGGCCAGAGTTCTTAGGATTTTCCAGTTGTCAAGGTGATAGTAGTAAATGGACTTTTATTTGGATGGTTTGCAGCGAAACTTACATGGTTAGAAGGATGGTAATCCTTAGTGCATACTGAAACATCGAAATGGTGGTTTTATCGGATTTCATTGATTTTTTCGATTACTTGAGTTGATAGAGGAACTGCGAGAGAGCCACCCTCACAAAAATCGTTCTAGACGTCGATAATTAGTAAAGCAGATTTAGAGGTACTGCTGATGGTGGTGAGATTCATGGTGAGCATGTTTGAAAGGTAATTAATAATTTGTAATGGTTTGAGATAAAAATGAACTATTTCTAAAATTCGAGCTTCTTTCACAATATGATTTGATTAATTATGTGCTTGTGAATTATCTTATGATTAAAGACACTATCAGCTTAATTTTTCAGCTACTTCTAATTTAAAAAGTGCTGTATTTCCTGATGATTCAAGAGACAAATTAAGAATATCTCGAATCTATTTCTACTCGTAAAACCTAAGTAATTCTTCTGAGACTGTGTAACTCTGACGTTTACCGCCAATCATCTTTTGGATTGGGAGGTTTAAGATTCAGAAAGAACAAAAAGGAATGAAAAAAGAAAAAGAAGGGGAGGGGATATTTGATTTGTTGTGCGTGTGCGTGTGCGTGTGTGTAAAAGCAGAAAAAAGATAAGAAGAATAATGCTGTATTTCAATGTTAGAAAAATAATAAATACTTGAAGAGGAAAATAACTCAATCCAGCTGGGGATTGAGCTGAAAGTTGAAATCTTGGCTATCAAAGGGAAGAGCTTCAAAAGTTAGTAAAAAACCAAGAATTATAAAAAATTGCTGATCTTTCACACACTCTCTCACACTTTCTGCTTCTTATTTCCAATAAACCCTTAAATTACTAAAATATTAATACATAATTTCTTTTGAATTAAATACTCTTTTTTTTGAATAATAGATGCATTT
>Ga0302271_10000516_pt1 | contig 37819 bp, 20 predicted proteins | sample III_Bog_N1_1_FD_198767 | JGI IMG/M metagenome (GOLD analysis project Ga0302271, IMG submission 198767) | Peat permafrost microbial communities from Stordalen Mire near Abisko, Sweden - III_Bog_N1_1 | ecosystem: Environmental > Terrestrial > Soil > Wetlands > Peat | place: Sweden: Abisko... | reverse complement strand
GAGAGAAGCCATTCCCTTCTCCAGAGGAAGCAGCTAATAGAAATTAAAAAGTTAGCTCTTTTGACTCTTGTCAAATCTTCTGAAAAATATTTTTTCTCTCTACTTCACAAATATTCCCCTTGTCTTGATAATTTTTAAGTATTTCTTTATCTTATTTTGTTCTATCCATGTGCTAGATTCTATCAAAATATTTCTTTTTCCTCCCACTTCATTTTGATTCAAATAATTTATGCAATATTGTCTTGAATTTAGACAGACAAAAGTGGAATATTTAATTCAATAGATTCCTAATATTTTTCCTTTCTTCTTATCTTCATCAAAACTAGCAAACAATCTGCTCAGAAACTTTGCTTACCCTATTAAAAAAACTGTACGTGCTCCTTTACAAAAGATATTTATATTTTTGTGAATGATTGTGAAAAAACCATATATTATCTAAAAAGAAACGCATTCACATCATCTCGAGGATCCAACGAAGAAAACTCAAAAAGATTTAGAGGAAGCGCATATCTGCAATCACTCTGGAACTGATTCAGATGGTGGGCATATATGCACTCACAATATTCAACCAATCTAGGATATCTCAATGCCTACATTCCTTGAGACATACCTTGGAGCTTCTTGGAGTTAATTACCTACCCTCAAGTTGTATCTCTAGTAATTTTCATGAATCAATCTCTGAAAAAACTTAACTGATTTTCTTTTCATTTTGAAATATGATGAATAAAGCCAAGAAAGACTTGGACCAAAAGGATGTGAGGGATTATCAGAATCATTAAAAACAGCTCTTATTCTGCAAGATTTAACTTTAGACTTAAGGTTGGTCTTTAATAAGACAAATCCATTGATGTTTTATTTTATTTCTCTCTTTTTAGCAACAACAACATAGGCAATCAAGGCAGCATTTCCATAGTAAAATCTCTTATTAGTCTTCCTCGCCTCAAGAAACTAACTCTTAATCTCTTGTAATTATCAATATTTTCACTTGTAAAATGTCTAGTTTCTTGACTAAAAATAATGAAATATGTTTGGTAGCTAAAATGGAATAACTGATGATGGATTTCAAGATATTCTTATTTCCTTAGCTAGTTCGACATCACTTACTCGAGTTGTACTCATACTAACGTAATGCCAACACAAATAAATGAATAATTTCACCTAAAACCCTCTTTATTTATCAAAACAATTACAAATTCAAGATAATTTACTAACTTTTTTTATGATTCGCTTTAGAAAAAATAAAATAATGATGAATTCAATGAATTTTTACAGCTTAAAGAATGCGTACCACACTAATAAAATTAATCAGCTATTATAACTCTCGCTATCACTCAAGTAATTCAAAATCATTTCAATGTTTTTTCATATTATTGATAAGTTTATTGGCTTTTAAAATACAGATTCAATCCTGTTAGTGAAGCTCTTCCTGCTAAAAAACTCCAGAATTTACTCCTTAAATCACTGAAATAACTCGTCAAGTTTGAATTCTATCTTTCTCTACAAAATAGCTGAAAAAAACAGCTAATAAGAGATAAAGGAATAAAAACACATGCTGAGCTTCATACAAACTAATTCAATGGGCTAATGTCAATCCCTTGAAGATCAACCAAAAGACAATAGAACTTTTGTGGTTTTAATAACAAAAAATAATAATATTTGTAAAATGTTAAAGCTAATGAGTTGATATCTCTTTTTTGAAACAGACCGACAAATATTTAATAGGATATGTTTTAATAGTTATGTATTTTTGACTATCCTCACAAATCTGAATTTTTTTGTTCTTATGGGACTGAATTTAAACCATCCCACACTTTAACCTTCTTGATCTTAGGTACAGGGGGGAGAGGTGAAAAGCTTCCACGTCCTCCTGAGATTTTTCCAATAAAACCTTCGATTTCTTTGAGCTTGAATGTGCCTCTGAAAACTTAATAGACGTTTTTCTTGAATGAGACAGCAACAATTGAAGGATAGCCACTTCCAGAAGCATTGAGTTTCTCTTCGAAATCGTATTAATCACCTCCTTGACTCCAGAGATAAGTGAAGGGTTTGCTCTTATTGTTTTGGGCTACTTCCTTGATGATGTCGATGTATGAGTTACGTTGTTCAGCTGAGGAATCGTAAATATGAGGAAGGAAGAATAGCACACAAACGCCTTGATTTAGAAAAGAAAAGAATAATAAATCAAAATAGCTCTTAACAAAAATAATAGAACCTAAAAAAAAGTTGTTACCATTGTGATTGACACAGAATTCGTCGAAGGTTTCTTAGCTGAGGAGTTGTTCAAATTGGATTGGTTTAACTTTGTCTCTTTGCTCTCTAGCCCAGCTACCAAGACTGGATGCATCTCTTGCACCGTTATGATCAATGACTATTAAACAAAGAACATTAGACTTTGATTATGTCCTTTTTTATGAGGGAGTGATTTAAAATTTCAGCCTTACCATCTGAGTCAGATGATGCTTGAGCAGGGAAGAACTTCAATGTTGGGTATCCATTAACACCGAATCTTTGTGCTGCTTTAGTGTGAACAGTGGCATCAACTTTTCCGACTTTAATTTAAGTAGTTTTAAGATCAGTGGCAAGTTTATTCCATTCAGGTTGAAGGCTCTTGCAGTGACCACACCAAGGAGCATAGAATTCAACGAACCAAGGTTCTTTGCTGTTCATGACCAAAGAGTCGAAATTGTCATCAGTGAGAACGACAACATCTCCATCGTATTCTGATCCTTTGCTGCCACTGTCGCTATTAGTGTTACTGCCCTTGGAGCCACTACTGTTACCGCTGTTGTGGTTTTTCGATCCACCACCAAGACGATTAGAAGTGATTTTCTTAATCTCAGCTGTTGCGAAATTGACGATTTCACTAGCAGTTCTTCCACCGCTATAATCTTGAGGCTTAGCTTTGCTTTCACCAAAGAATTTCAAGGTTGGGAACCCTTGAATTCCATAAGGACTTCCAACATCCTGAAAATGAGAGAAGAAGAAAAATTAAACTTACAAAAAATTCATATTTTTTTAAGATATTATTCAACCTAATCAGTGGTCATGTCAACAGCTCCAACTTTAACAATACCTTCGAGAGCCTTTGCTGCTTTCTCCCATTCAGGGGCTAAGCTTTTGCAGTGTCCACACCAGGGGGCTGTGATAAAATAAAAAAAATTATTTTAGAAAATAGTCAAATTATCTGAAAAATCATGGCTAAAAATGAAAGTACCAAAGAATTCAACCAGCCATAGTTCATTAGAGTTGATAACAAGTGATTTAAAATTAGATTTATCAAGCTTGACAACCTTCGAGTTGGATCCATAAAGTCCAAAAGCAGTTCCAAGTATGCAAAAAGCAAGCAGAACACAAGTTAGAGATCTCATAATTCAATCTTAGATTTCTAATTTGTTTTTCAAGAATTTTTTTAATTTATTATAAAACTATCTAAAAGCTCTAAATTTTTACACAGGAATTATTCCCATGATTAGAAGCATCTGATACCCCAACACGCGTTGATAAATGATGAATTTTTGTGGGGAAATAATCTAAAGTATTAAAATTATTCAAGATAAAGAAATATTGACATATCTTTTAATAAAACTGAATGCATTCTAAAGGTTTATTTTGTTTTATATTAAGAGAGTTGTATGACAAAAAGAAGCTGATCTTGTGCATTTATTTGTTTCATTGTCTTTTGGTTTCTCTAAAAAAAAATTATTAACACTCATTTTCTAAGCAGTAAATTCATTTTGATAATTTTGAATTTTAGTAATTCATTTCAAGTGTAATAAGAACTCAAAGTATCGTTTATTTCAGTCCATCTAAAACGTCTTTTTCTCCATAAAAACCCTAAAAAAACTTCATCCTAAGTTTTAGTGTTACCATTTCCAGTGTACACTTTCAAAAAAGTACATTTACAATAAAACTCTGAGATTGATTTTTTTTTTGTTATGTGATTAGCTTCTCTGATGTTGAACAGTTTAATATATGTTATTATAGCATCATTCCTTCAAATTACCGCTAACAAAAAGTTAATTGGGAGGAGGGAGGGTAATTATTATCACATTGATTTTTAGCTGGTAGATATTAAAAACCAAGAAATATCAAGGTGAAAAATAAAAATAATAAATGATTTCATTTTTAATTCACTCAAAAGAGATAATAAATAAAAGTTTCTTGATTTTCTAGATAGTTAGTTGCCCTTATTTTTAAAAAGTAGCAGATTTGTTAGATTTTAACCATGCGCAACATTTCAAATCAAATACTTAAAACTAAATATTAACAACTTTTATGTGCTCTTTTTTGGTTTTTTCTATTAAAATATTAAAAACTGAATTGAAGATAAATGAATTCTAGAAAAACCCAAAAGAGTCCTCAGCTAATAGATAAACTCTCTTTACCTCCCTTAAAAGATAATCCTCTATTAAACAACAAAAATCAATTATGCTGTTTAAATTTAAGGTGGCAGTATTAAAATCAAGTTAGATTTAGATTAAGACACACATTCTGAAACTTTAAATGAAATAGTCTAGTGCTTGCAGATTCATATCGAGAAAGAAAGTCATAAGTACAAATAGTAGGAATAATAATAGTAATTGATTAACTTTGAACACATTAAAGCAAAAAAACAAAAAAAATCAATTTCAAAATATGAAACCAGTTTAGAAGATATATCCAACAAGTTAAAACCTACTGAGCAGTTAACTACTTAGGAATGACACTCCCAAACCATCTTACAATAATAATAAAATCGACAACGCGTAGAATCCTTCCATTAAGAATGCCCTTAACTTGCAGTCCAATAATAATATTGCAAATCAAGATGAATTTCTAGTAGAAACTGACAGAAAAAACAACATTACAAAGAAGAAGACGAATTAGAACAACAATAATAATACCAATCCTAGCAAATTATCTCCCACTTCCAATAAAAGTTATTAGAAAATGAGTGGTTTCAAAGGAATTGAAGAACTCAAAAAGCGATTTCTCCTAACCATCGAGGCTGTGGTTGCAACGCGCTTAGTGGAATAACTTGGTGGACTTGCTAAGATTGAAGAAAAGATCCAAGCAGTTGAGAAATTCTCTGTTCTGTGGGGTTAGCTTTTGGATATTCTCTCGAAAGTCACTGAAAACATAGAGTTGATGAATTTCGATTAGGTAGGAGTTGTTGAGAATTCTGACTAATTGATTTCAGAAGTTGTTACAGAATGCGTTAAAGAAATGGAGAGTTAATATTTAGATTTAATTATAAATTCTGCATTGAGATTCCTTGATACAGTCTGCACAGTTCATGATATACAGTATAAATAGCTTATCAATTTAAGATTCGATATTCGCTTCTGGAAAAAGCAGAACATTGATTAGATAAATTCAAGTAATTCAAAAGGGAGATAACTTTCGTTACCTGGAAACTACGATGAAGGAAATCAGAGTTTAATTCGCTAGCTGTGTTCGTGCTGCTTTAAACCTTAGAAAAAATCTTCATAAGTTAGACCATAACTCACAGATACTACTTAAAATAAAAGATAAAGATGAGAAATTAGCTGAATAGCAAGTGTAACAGTTAAAAAGTAGTAATTCCAGCTTTTGTTTAAACACAAAAGGAATATTCCTAAAATTGAAAGTGCATTTATTTATTACAATATTTTATTTATATTATTAGCTAGAGAACTCAATACTGCTTTGAACTCAATTATTTAGAAATACTAATAAATACCAGAATCTATAATTTGCATATACGTAAATAACAATACGCAGAGCCTATTCTTCTTGTTTTAAAAATTTTCAATGGACTTGCTGATAAATCTATTTTCTTAAAATCACATTATTGACAAAATATTTCATGTCTTCTTCCAATATCTTTATCCTTTCGTTATTGTATTTCTTCTCTCTTTTTTAAATTATCTTACTTTCTCTGTTAACTTGTGATATCAGAAAAATGAAATATCTTCGGTTTAAATTCTAGTTACAAATAATAAATGATGATAATAGTATGATAAAGAAGAAGGAGAGATCTTGAATTGACTCAGACTAACACATGTTAATTTTAAGGATTAATAAGTTTCAGAAATAATTACTGAGGTAATTTTTCCTTATATTTTCATAAATGTAATTATTCTGAATCACCTATCCTAATGGAGAAGAGTTTAGGCTTAGGAAGGTTGAAAAGTAAGATTTGAAGTATCTTAGTATTGTACAAGTTAATTTATGTGTCTGTTCCATATCATTTTTATTTGATAAATAATCAATTTCCTTTTTTTAACTTTCACCGAAGATCCTAATTATCTTTCTCTAAATTCAATTAGCATTAATTCTTCCCATTTTGATCCGTTTATGTATTCTATGGCAAAACTTTCCAAAATCTCAAAGTTTCATCTTCAACATCAGAAACGATAATCTATCCGTTTGGGCTCATAGCTAAAAATAATACTCTTCTTCTGTGGCCTGATAAAATAGCTCTTTTTTTCATATCTAGTTTGCTCAAGACACTGATTTAATTCATCATCCTCTTCATCGTTCAAAAGACTTTTCATACAAAAGATCAATATTTGATTTACAAATGATCATACTTAACAAAAACAAATCAAAGATTATCCTCTTCCTTGACTTTTAATATTATCTCCCAAAGAGAATCCTCCTTTGTTTATTACTAATACCTATCACTTCTTTGCCTTTTCACATACAAAAAAAATCTAAGAATGCTGTTTTTTATTATTTTTGCCTTGTAAACAAACAAACCGTCAAGGATTTATGAGAAAAGATGCTTCTTTTCTCTCTCTTCTGCTTCGAATCCGAAAGGGAAAATAAACCTCAAGATCAAATAAGTGTATGCAATAAACAAAGAAAAACACAATATAAATAATCAGCCAAAAAAAATAAACAAAAAAAGACTTCGAATCCCCAAAGCCAAAGAAAAAGTATGTTCAGATCAGTTCTCAAAATAACCAACTCCATTGCTGCTTAGATGGCACCTAAGATGACATTCAGGCCTATTTGCTTCTAGTAAGTCAAGCGCACTTGAATTTCAAAGGAAATACTAATAGATTTTTCATAGCTAGGATAACAGAGACACCAAAAGAGTGGAGACTAATGTCCACACATGGCAACACAACCTGCCTAAGGCAAACAGCTTTCACACCGATACCCTTGAAACCCAAGAAGTATTAAACATAATTTTTATCTGGAGTTTTGGCTTACCTTTGTTTTTATTTGGATTTGAATGCTAATCTGGAAAAAGATACACTTTTTTATTGAAAAAATAGATATTTTTCGTTAAAATTATTGCTCAGCACTATTGTTTTATGAATGCAGATTGAGAGCAGAATCTTGAAAGTGATGTCCAACTTCGAACAAGTGAATCTTAAGACCCTCAAATTCGACACAACATTCAAGAAACTCGGACTCGATTCTCTGAATTAAGTTGCTGTTTTGACTTCTATTGAACATGAATTCACTGTTGTTTTCCCTGATGGCATCTTTGAAGGTTTCGACAATCTCTAGTAGGTTGTTTCTTACATCCAGAAGAACATCAATGTCATTTGAATAAGCAAACAAAAAGAGATATTGTATTAACCATCTATCAATCAATAATATCATATTCTTAGTGAATTGTCTATGAAAATATTCAAAATTAACTCCAAATTATTAACGAAAATAAACTAGAAAAGCTTGCAATAATATCTTCAAGATAAAAAGAATAAAGAATCTCTTTTTCTGCTTCATTAGTGTGGCAATTAGGGCAAATTTCTTATTAAAAAAATCTCAAGTGTTGAATGGAAAATAAGAAGATAATCTCCTGTTTTAATACAAGTTTTGAATAAATTGCAATAGGGGCTTGCTTATATTAAAAAAATACATTTTTAGATTTGAAAATAGCTTATTCGACTGACTATTTCCTCTCTCTTTCTTATTTTATTCAGCTACTTCTCATTGCCAAAATTTGTTATGTTTCCTTTTTCATTTTGCAATTTTTATTTTCAAACTTTACAGAAGAATTTCCTTGTCAGTGTCTTAACAAACCGTTCTTGATATTTTTTCGGTTCAATAATCGTTGGATCTTCACCATATATTAACCCTTTGAAATTCTTCTCCAGTAGCTTTTGCAAGTCAAATTTCCTGAAATAATCAATTATTCCAAGACGAAGTGTCCTTTTTTCTTTATCCGCAATCAGCAAAAGTGAATAATCAACAATCTGCTGTTGTGCCAGGAAATCACTATCTGCTCTGATTGTCTTGTCAAAATGCTAGTAGCTCGAGTTATCTATAAAAAATGGTTCGCAATTCATATCAATCATCAAATTCGTATCCAGTCCAATATTTTAATTTTTCGTGAATCTTCTCTTTTTCGATCCTTTCAAATCATAACTTGAGCAACTTTCTCTGTCAATTCCATAAAATAAATTCTCCATGACAGAAAAATAGTGTTTCTCTCCATCAGCCCTTATCTCATACATTCCATAGATCTTCGCGAGTAACGAATTAGGAGTGTTACTCATGTGTTAGAAATATTGCGGTGCAAATCCTAGGAAATAAAAAAATTCCAAAGGAGAAACTTCTTTGATGATAAAGAGCCCATCGTGACTTTTCATAAAGGAACTTTGTGTCTATCCACCAGGAAGCTTCACAGGACTACTAGTTCGATAGGATTCAATCGTTCTCTCTAAGGAAATACCATAGATATTCCTGAATGCTTCGAATTATTTTGCAAAATAAATTACGACTTCACTGATTTTTTCGTTGATCATATTCCCACCTAATATCCCACCTATGCTTTATTCATTGCCTCTCATCATAAGCTTATAGATAGCTGGCTCTCCACCGCTGATTTCCGATTATGACAACAAATATGACTAAGTTGTACTATGCCCCATTAATGACATATGAGCAACACGAGAAGTTGCTGTAGCATGTGTTCTTGACCTAGATGAAGAAGATAGGATAGAATTCTAAGGCAGCAACGCAGGTTATGGTAAATTTTGAGTAGGAGAAACTGAGCGATTCTACAATGAATGTGTTTTTTTAAAGAGATCATGAGGTATTTATTATTATGTATTTTTAGTTAGTTATTCTGGATGTTCATCCACCTCTTCATTTATCGTTTTCTTTATGCTTAAAGTCGCATTCTATTCTTCAATTACATTTTAATCCTTTTCTTTAGCTGGTTTTTGCTTTTCCTCAAGGTTATCTTGATCTAATAAGTTCAGATTCTCCTGATTATTTATGTTTGGATTATCATTTGCTGGAGTAACAATTGCGCTATGTGTATTTTATAAATGATGAGACTGATTTGTAGTTTTATTATCAGCTCCATCCTTATGAATTATCTTATGTTATGGTTCTGAAGGTGCTCTGAAGAATAATCCATTTAGATTATCTTTAACTTCCTTATTTGATTGCGTTTTTCCAGTTGGAAAAATGCAATCATCTAAATTAACTTTGGAAGAAAAACTACCATCATCTGAAAAACTAGAACCCATTATTTCTTCTTAATCTTGTTTTTCTTTGTCATTCCATTGCGTAACTTCATCTTCCCCACCAGCTAAGGCATCTTGAATCTTGCCACTTATTGAAATTTAATTCTTCAAAGTAGGCAACACACTTTAAGAAGAAACTCGCCGAACTGAATTGGGAGTTGCTGAAGGTTTGTTTTTATTATTACTATTATGAGTTTCTAAGTTAATAGAAGATTTTATAGTTGTCTAAGATTGAACTGACTTGATTAATGGACCACCTTTGGATTTGCTAGGAGTCTAGGGTGGCTGGAGGTTAAACCAAAAAAACACAAAAGAGATCAAAATAAATAAAAAACATAGATTGTTGTGTACATTTGCATGTTAACGCCCTGATGATGAATGAATACTATGAGTAGATGTCAAATTAGATTCCCCTCCTTGCTAGCTTGATTCTTAGATGACATCAGCAAGTTGTGCTTGAGATTGTGTTAATTATAGTTATGCTCCCACAAAGAAAGATGCATATTTAGCAAGTATCTCAATATCGATGGTTTTGTTGATTTTCACAACTAATTTATTATCCTCAATGGATTGCTTTTCATCAGCTGTGTTAGACTCATTCAATGTCTACCGAATGAATTCATTGAGTTATGCCTTAGATAGCTTTAATTAGCCTAAACCATCGTATTTTAATGAACCCTTGGTCTGAGAGTTTCTAGAAGAAGAGAGATCTAAGAAAAGAAAATCATAAAAGAAATTAACAAAAATAAAAATATCTGCTTTGATAAAAAGGAAATGTGGAAATAAATAATACCTCCTGATTCTTTGAGGTAGCGACTGTACTGTTTAGTATTGAGTGACCAAGAGAGCATACTGGAATAGCTTTTCGCATAAACTGGAACATATTCCTGTTCAAATGAAAAATATTATTACCATGAAAAACAAATAATTTTTTTCAACTTGAATTTGTTAAAAAGTATATTCATACAAATGGCTGAATGATCTCATCATCTTTAGTTCTTTCCTCTTGCACATTCAAGGTGACTTGATAATCTTTGTATGTCTTTGCTGAGTCAATTCTTCAAAATAATAGAATAACATTTTGAAAATACTTTATCCTATGTTCAATGTAATTAAAAAAACCACCACAAAAGATAATATTTACTCTTGAAGATCTTCTTCTACAGTGCTCGTATCTGCCTATTCTGAATGACCAGTGTCATCTCTGTTAAAAAAGAAAAAAAGAAACTTATAAAATAAAGATCCTTTGACTTGCTTTAATCTCACAAATGTCCTTTGTCATATGGCGATCTATATTTTTTCTTAGCTAATTCTTTCTGCAGTGAATTCAATCTATGAAGTCCAATATTCAGTCGTTGCTCAAGAATATACAACAGCATCAAGCTCCTAAAGTTTAGAATATTACTTTGATCAATTGTAGATAATGCGAATTCCTTTTCACTTTCCATTCTCTCTAAACAACTCCTGTACATTTCTTGAATTTATTAGAAAAATGCTAATTTATTTGTTTTCTTCTAAGCCATCACATCATGCAACACTTAGAGATGATTATGAGCTTCCTACAGCATCTGCTTGAAGATTGATTTGAAGTTATTATATTACTCGCAGTAGAATTCAATGTCTTTATCTTTGATCGTTGCAGCGACAGACTCAGAAGCGAACACCACTTTGTTAAACGAATAACCTACGTTCCTTCCACATTAGAACTTAATTTCAGCTTCTTTGAAGTTAAACACTCTTGAGCGCTGCTAGTGTGAGCACTTAACCTACACGAATGTTGATTGAGTTGCTTCTCTGTTGTTGTTATTTGCATCTTTGTCTTTGATATCCTTAAGTTAAGTTTACCTTTCATGCTTGAAATTCTCACTGTATTCTTAGAACATATGCTAGATGAACCTATTGTAAGAGTAATCCATGAGGGTTTTACCTATCACCCATGTTTACACAGTTGTCAGATTTGTGTGACAATCTTCGCAGAGAATGTATGTTAAAATTTAATCTTTTGGATTGAACTTTTTATGCGTTTTGGGAGTAGGTTAACTGCTTGCATAATTCCCTGGTCTTATTCCTTTTTGATCGCTCTACGTAACAGCAGTGCTTTGTGATGTCTGATGCATGTTATGTCGGTTTGCGGAAGTTGTTTGAGGAATGGAATTATCTGTTTAAACTTATTTAGCAATATTTGGATCCATTCTTTCGACAATACTGACTTTAACGTATGATTTTGGACGCACATATAAAGTATAGTGGTTGAACATAGGCCTTTAACAGGTTCCACAGGCTGTATTCCTTTCTGCATAGACCGACATTAAAAATGATGCTGAGAAAAACGAAAGGGAATATTGTGAGAATAACAATTTAGACATAAGGCAAATACCTAAACTTTGATCTTTGACTTGATAGAAGCTGACTTATTCATGCTCGTACTCTCCACAGTATTTCACGAGTGTATGGATCTTTGTGTTGTCGTAATTAATCCGTCTATCACTTTAGTATTTCTCAAAATCTTCTTTTGAAGGAACTCCGTCGAATGATTCCCATTCTGCCTTTTTATACTGCAACTTCACATATTAAAACTTCGCTAAATCACTGTATAAGAACTCTTTTAATCCAAGCTTGTCATCGATGAAATTGTTTAGATTTCCAAAGTCCTATTAACGCAAACACACAACGAAATTATAAGGATAAGCTTCTCTAAAACAGCAGCATACACCAAACATTTGTTTTTTGTTTTTCTTACGACAACATCATTTTCCAGTGATTCAATGTAGAGTTTCTTTGATTTTTTATTCCCTTTGATCATTTCATTATTCATGTAGATAATCTCCTGCTCAATGTAGAGATGTCTAGCAAGCCTTAAAATGACTGGTCGAAGAAGAAAACTAAATTATTCACAAAAATAACAAAACAAAACAAAAGAGAAATTTAACCAAAATACCTTGTAGACTCTTCTTGAATTGTTTGAGGATCTCAAGCTATGGTCCAGCTATAAGAAGAGACACATGATAAGTGACTGATTTTTCAGGTTATTCTAGAAACATAAGTGTTTTTTAATTTGTTGCAAATCTCAATGTTTTAAAATATGCACTTTATAAATTTCCAATGTAATTCTTCATAATATTCTAATTATGCTTATGAAATCCAGCTGGCTAGTTAGCATTCGTTTAAGGTAACAATATCGCAATATCATCTACAATATGACATTTCGCGCATTCTGCAATTTTCATAATTGTCTATGATTTGATTTTCTGAACTACTGAAATCTATGCACTTTCTAAACTTGTCAGCACATCTTAATTCACATTTTCTTTACAAAAGATTATTGCTGGTTTGAGTTATTTTATCCCTTCTACAATCCTCTAGACATAAGCTCTTTGTTTGGATATAACTTAGTCCAAATCGGGGTAGTTATTGTCACTGAAACTAAAAATATCCACTGCAACACTAATAACCATGCACCTTACTCCAAAATGTTCATTATTGATACCGTTGTTGTGAGCTGGAACCGAAGGTCCATTAGAAGAATCAAACGATGCATTGTTACTACCTCCTCCTCTTAGTTAGCTATGAGACATCTATTAATTTCTTTCTTTTCGCCCAAACGAAATGCACATATTTTTCTTGGCTACATTTTTGGAGCTGATTATGCCACTTATGTATGTGAATTGATTGCTGTCTTTATGCAAACACGTCCGGATCATGACATACCTATTTATGTCCATTTCAGAAAACTTCTCGAAATTCTTTTCTCCGGGTATTTAGATTTAATTGCTATTACGATAGTTAATTATTTCATGATGCCGACGTTAGCGTAGTTTTAAGTTTGTGAGACAATAATAGACAAAGAGAAAAGTCTGCTCGATATTTTGTTCCCCGAATTGTGGCACATTAGATAGTTTCTTTTCTTAGAGAAATACATATCGGATAACACCTTTGAGTTTGGTTTCGAATTGATCTTTGAATTCAACTCGGTTAATAACTCGCAATTAGTCTGATTCTTCGTTTTCATCTGAACTCAAAGAGTCCTCTAATTCCTTATCTGAAAAATCAAAGATTCAATAAGATCTTCAAGTAGAAGGGCAATGTCACAAAATAGTAAGATAATAACTGAAGAAATTATGCTTTTTTTCATTCTGCAAAATTCTTAAATTCATTATGGAAAGACAGGTAATAATCAAAGAATACTTACTGTTAGTGATATCGCAGTCTATGAATTCTTTGCAGTATTCATAGCAAGTTTAGCATAGTCTAGATTCTTTATCGATTCCTTGCATGCTTTGATCGATCAGCTAGGATAAGAAATAGTCCGAACATCTAAGAAAGAATTGTCAAAAAAAGAATAAGAAAAAAGAATTTTTCAGAAATGTTTTATGGAAGGTATGATTTGTATGCTCCAAATTATCTCAACATGCAAAACTGTATTAGGTAAAATAAGCTCAAATTTATGTGATTTAGCAATATCTAATAAAACTGCGGAATCTAGATCTTTGTTAATAAATTAATAGCTCTTACGCTGAACAGAATACTTATCCACATTTCCTGCAATGATGTTTTCTTCGATACAAAAAATTGAATTCTTTCCTGCATAAAAAACACGCTCTGGATTCCTCATCTTTTATCCAGGGAGTTGAGAACTTCATGCGAATAGCACTCTCCTTTTGCTTGAGAGTCTAATATGACATATGGCGCGGATCTGGCCTGTCAAAAGACTTAGGTTTGCTTTACTGAATACTGCTACTACTGAAGCTCATCGAGTACCTCAGAAAATCCAGTTTGATTAAATTAAAAATCCGTTCTCCAATCAGAAGATTTCACTCCTTCTTCTTTAACCTCAAAGGTGTTTTTGCTTAAGTTATTGAGAAAATGAATGAATCAAAGAAGTTAATTGGTCAAAGGTATTTTTACTTTTTGCTAATCTAGTGTTGTGTTTGATATTATATTTTTTAGCTTTGATCTTCTGTGGATAAAAAGTAATATCCTGATTCTTGAACCTTCAAAAGTGTTTAAGATAATAAAAGACTTTGAAATAAGAATCTAATCTCATTAACATCCTTTCCTTTAATAACCAGCTGAAGGAAGAGTAGTGTTATTTCTTTTACATTTTTTGTATGCTTATTTCATAGTAAATAATGGGAATAGTTGTCTTTAATATTTTTTGATCAAAATTTTGGTGAGAAATCAAGTGTTGAAAAAAATAGAGGATATCTGTCAGAAATGTAGTTTTCTTGTTAAATCTTGATTTATTGCTTAGTTGTTGCTGGCTTGCAATATTATTAGAGTAGATCACAAAGGGAATAATAAAATGACATACTTTGTTTTTATTCGTTAATAATAATAGATAGATAGATAATTCGACTAACATGTAATATACATGTGTACGATCCTCATTTTTTAGCTTTTTAGAGGATATTGGTGTTTTTGGACATGAATGCAATTTTACAGACATAGTTTTGCATTATGCAATGCATGATTATTCATTGGTTCTTTTAAAAATAATCTTGGCTATTTGAAGTCGTTTGTCTGATGTGTGTCCGTGAGGAAGTTGTAATCAAATGTTAGAGAACAGCTGCTTTCTTCTTTGTGAGGATATTTGAGATGACTTTTTTTCTTAAAGAATGAGACATTCAGTGTTGATTCTGAGTTGTGAAGCAAGCGTAGGGTGTCATTTGATATGATGTGTCTCGTTTTATTTTTTTTAACAAGATAATTTTTAAGAAAACCACGATTATTGCAAAGACATGAAATCAATGGAAAAATAATAAAAAGAGATGAGTTTCCCCACACTTTTTTAATTTTCTTAAATTTTTTTATTTATAAGAATTTAACTAAAATTTCGAATTTGAATAGGGGAAAGATTTCCCGACAGCAAATGTTACAGTGTTTTGTTTCATTTATTGATAGCAGTTAGAAAGGTGAGATTGCTTTTCTGAGTGTCTCTTCGATACCTATTCTCATTATGGATCTATTGTGATTCTTCTTCTTCTTCTTCTTCTTCTTCTTCTTCTTCAATAATCTACATCATAATGCTTTAAAAACGTTGCCCATCTATTTTCTAACTCTACTATTTCTATTTTATATTAATCCGCTCATACGTTTAGGTTCTCTCGAGATTGTAAAATCATTATTAATATTTCGTCTTATCTCGATAAATCTTTTTTTTAAATGTCAGTTTATTATCTATTTCAAAATCCTAACATTACCACTCAACGACGACATCTACTAGCACAGATGCAGCACTTGATAATCAAATAAATGCTGTTCAGAATATGTAAACTACTTTGTAGACAGCATAGACAACTCTGGCAAATGTCATAAACAGCTCAAGATGTTTTAATCGTATAAAATGCCTTATCTACTTATCTAGTACTCCATAGGATGAAACCTTAGCTTCGAGAATCGATGATAAAATAGTAACTTCTTCAATCGAATATCTTGAATGTGTGAATACAACTCTTCTCGCAAATCTTAATGCTGCTTCGGATAATTCGATAGCAGCGTTTAGTTAATAAATATTGCATAATATCTCAAATTAAATACTATAGCTTCTGTCTTTCATAGCAATAAAGTAAATAAAGAAACACTCCAAACACAACCTACAAATCAAGATAACAATCTTCGACAATATCTCAATTTCTATCATAACATAGAAAATGATGCACAAGAGATTAATATTTGGAAACTGCAGATTTATTTAAATACTATTTAATAGACGAAAGTGCTCTAATCCACTCTTAACAGTATGACAACTAACGATATTGTTAGAGATGAAAGCGTAAGAAGAAGCCTTGAGTTTAAGCTTTCAATAATAAAATGCTTTGATAGTTTCGAATACAGCTAACACCCCAAAATGGAATAATTATTTAATTGAAATTTGATTCAGAAAAATAAGAAAGGTTCTGATAAATTTTTACCACCTGCATTGTTCAGGTTTTAAAATGGTTTTCCTGAACCTAGCATAAATATGATGCATGCAGTATTTCCATTCAATAATAATTGGCTAAAATTAGAGTAGTTAATGCTGTTTTATTAAAAAAAGAAGAAAATATTTATCTTCTTAAAAAAAATAAAAGAAAGAACCATTGATTCCCTTGACAAGCTAATAAATAAAAAGTCTTTTCACAATAACTATTTCATTTGATATCTTGACAGCAAGAATATGAATCTAGCACATCTTTTACATCTTTTGAATAATCTAAAGTAAATCTTTGATACAACTTCTAGAATAAATGACCATTTCTTGTTTAACTTATTTTTTTTTTAAAAGGTTAATAGAATTTCTAGCATCTACATTATGTCTCCTGATAATCCTGTTATCAATTGCTATTATTCATTTTTACAAAATCTGTTTGTCTCAATCATCCACGCAAAATAGTTTTTCTGTTTAGCTTTTCTTAAGCTTATCAGTATCAAAATGATATTCAATACAATATTATCCTATTTTTCTTTTACATTATCGACTACCTCTAACTAATATTTAATTAGATCAATATTTTTTTATTTGAATGTGTGTAACTCCAAGCATCATATTCATAAATAATCTTGAGGTGTTTTCTTACATATTTTTAATAATTCAGAATAGATTTTGTGCATATTTTGTTAGAATACAGATTGCTAATAATCTTTTTAATTAATGGACATCAGCTGTTTTTTTTTATTTATTAAGATATTTAAAAAATAATAATAATACGTTATTCTGTTAGCATTCCAGTTGAAATATCATAATACCAATTGCTGTAAACAAACTAATTTTAAGCTTCCTCGAAATGTTCTTCACACTCTTTTCTTGATTCCACTAATGTGAATGAATTAATTCCCCAAGAACTGTAAATTCATCATCACCAATGATTCTCTTTTCAAACTATTTATGCTATCAATCTTCTAGTATTCTTTGTTATTCACAGATTTTTTCGCATTCTTTTCATTTGATTATTTAATCTAAATGATACTTGGTACAATGAATAACAACAAGCAATAAATTACATTGAGTTTAGATTCTTCTGGAAGATTAGTTTGAAATTTAAGGCAATATTCATATTCTGATCTCTTCAATTAGCTGATTGCATCTAAAAATATGTTTATTTTGAAAACTCTGCTCAAGCGAAAAGATTCATTCAGCATTTGTTGATATGTGTCTTGGTTAGGAAATCTGTTTTAGTCAAAGGAGAGGTCTTTGTTCTTCATTTGTATGGCTGATTTGATGGTTTATAGTTTCGCTTAGTACTTTAAATCAATCTTGATTTAATCTTCTATGCTTTTTCTTTTGATGTTCTTGGGATTGATCAGATATTTTTTTCTTCTAATAATCTGAAAAAAAGAAGGGAAAAATGTTAGAATTTGATTAATTTCACTTGAATTTATGAAAAGAATAGTTATTAGGAAATTAGGACTGCTACTTCAAAAACTACTTAAAAACTTCTTCACTTTGCCATTCATTTAATAAGTATTTACTTTTCATTAACAAAAACAATCCCCAGAGCAATTTTTAAATTTGTATTATTTTTTTCACTCAATTAACGAGCTTTCCCAAAATAGTTGCAAATTGTATTTTTATTAATGATATTTAGTCTTTAAGTGGGAAGAGAGAGCAGAGTCTAACAAAGAGAATTAATAAATTGATAAAATTTTGAGAAAACTCAACATCTACAGAAGACTTTAGGTGCAAGAAATGGAAGTCATAAATCCAAGTAACCCTTTGCTGCAACAAAATGCGGTAATCGAAAAGGCTATTTCTTAAAAGTGTACAAGACACCCACTAAATAATGCAGATCTTTTGCATCTCAAACCCAATGCCAAAAAAGCAAAAATTTGCTTAACTTGCGTTTAGTAAGACAACATTCCTTCCAATAATTACCTGCAGATTAAGGAAGTCCTTAAAGCATAATGGGACAGCGAATTATTGACTTATCCTGTCCTCAAAGAGCCTCATCTCCAGCTCTTTTAATCGATTTAATCCAATACTGATATCTTGGAATCTTATAAAAAACAAATTGGAGTATTTTTCACAGAACTCACTAACTAGATCCAAGATTAGATTGAAAAAAGCAAGTAAACTTAGAAGGATAAACTAATAAAATTTGAAACTATTTAGGAGCGTTATATTGCCTACTGGAAGCAAATAGTTCAAATTGATGACTTAAAGCGGATTCTTTCATAAGATAATAATGAAGAATAATTAGTCCAATTTATAAATAATCATATGAAGAATTCTGAGAATAACACCCTAAAAATCAAAAAGATCTATGAAGAATTTCAAACTATGAAAAATACTTTTTCAATTGAACTACCAAACAAAACTAAAGATCTTATTACATAACTTCTGAAAGAGATCAATGTTTTTAATAAATATCCTTCAAAACCTGATGGTGAAGTAAAATAGATACTTTTTAAATGCTCAGATGTTCATTTGCACCTAGTGAGGTCGTTGACTTAATATGCTTTTTTAGAAGGTAAAAGAAGAGGAAGAGAAGAAAGAGAAGAAGGAGAAGAAGAAGAGCTGCTTCAATTTCTGGAATAAAGGTCCTAATAAACTCAATAAAGTAAATATTCAGAATAATTATCATCTAAGGCTTAAATTTCTTAAATGTTTGAGGGATGATATTTTTGGAATAGATATTAAAATTATTTTTTTCATTGAGTAAACTAATTAGCAGAATTTTTAAACAGGGATGCTAACAAATGAAAAGGTAGGATTTAAAAAAAAGAAATTTCAGAAAATGCAAAGGGAGATACAGTAATTTCATATTGTATTTAATATTCAATTGGTTCATTTCCAAACAAACAAAATGAAAACATTTCTTTTGCTATTTTTTGAAAAAAATAATTAAAATACCAAGACGAAAAAAAACTTAAAATAATTAGATATTTAAATCTATTCATCCTCTGAAACAATACGATTTTATTCTTTCTTTCTTTCTTTCTTTCTTTCTTAGATATTCAGATATATTTCAAATTGTATGAAATTAATACTTGGGTATTCTTTCCTAATTTTTAGATTGAAGAATTGAGAAATGAGCTCCAGAAGAAATAACAAGAAGTGGATCAAATCTAGCGGTTAGACAGTCTTGTTAATGTAACTGCACAAAAGAATGTAAAAAACAATATTTTTTTCTTTGACGTTTCAGGAGGAAAAATTAGGGTCAGAAATTTATTAAAAGAAAGATTTTATCATTTTGATAATCAATTAGCAACTTTAATTAAAAATGGATGCAAATCAATTAGCAACCTTGATTAAAAATTGATGCAAATCAATTAAGATGAAATAATACAACAAAAGATTTATAAAATCAGCTAAAATCCAAAGGGAGGAGAAACAGTAATGATATTTTGTTAAAATTATTAATAACAATAGTAACAACAACAACAGAAGCAATAATAGTTACTGTAACAATAGCAATAACAGCAAACATCCACTTCCTCACGAGCTGTTTATGATGAGTATAAGTCGTTAGTCAAAAAAGGTAATGATAAGAAAGTATTGAAGTGGTCGTGTTGGTCGAAGTGGTGGTGGGATTGGAGGTCGAAGTGGTGGTGGGATTGGAGGTCGAAGTCGTGGTCGTGGTCGTCGTGGAGGTGGAGGAGGTATGCAAAATCTTACTAATAATGGTAAGCATTCTCTGAAGAGGAGAGACAAAGATAACTAACTATTCTGAAGAAAGCATTAGGCCTTTCCTTCTGAAGACAAATCTTATTCTATTATCTTCTCTCTATTACTATGTTTTGTAGCTGTTTTCAACAATCATTAACCTTTTTTTATGTCTTTTCAGAGTCTTTGAATAATTTATTTTATTTAAATCGAATAACTTTTTCCCATAAGATTATTTTCTCATTCAAGCATTAACTTTTTCATTACTAATCAATAAACATTTGCATAGTTTAATTCAAATTTTAGAATTCCCTTTGATCTTTCCGCTTTTGGTATTTTATGATTGAATTCCCTCTAAGCAATATCATTTACTTCTACTATGATTCTGATTCTTATTGACCATGATGTTGAGACCTTACTCATTGATTGCAGCTATCCCTTTCAAATACTGAGAAAATTACTAGCAAGTCGAGATGTAAGAAATCTAAAAATAGTAGCTTTAGAAACTCATGCCTTCAAAGCTCACAACAAACTATGCAATATATCGGTGGTTTATGAAATGTCTGTACTAATAAGATGTGATAACTTGGATTACAATGCGCTTATGCAGTTGTAAAGTTAAGCGTATAAAGATATCCTCTTGGTGATTTCAATCTAGCCAGATAATACAACTTTTAAGAGTCTGTATGAAATAGTTGTGACTGATTTGAAATTAAAAGATTTTGAAAAAATTTTTGATGACAATAATAAAAATTATTAATGAAAACTTAATAATAATCGAGAGAGTTGAATATAAAATTTGCACATTTAATCAAATACAATAGAGACCGTTTTTATCTACCCCCCTCAAATTAAGAAAATATTATATACCCCCCTCAGCAGATATTTAGTGGCAGATACGGTACTTGAACAAGATCATCATATCATTATGAAAAAGGAAAGATAATACTTTTTAGGCTGCTATTTATGTGTCCAAAATATTATTTGTAAAATATTTGTTTACGATTCAAATTATCTACCACTAATTAAATCCTTAATAAAAATTAAATCTATTTAATAGCCTTCCATATCCTCAAAATTTGATAGGCCATATCACCCTCAAAAAGCTATTTCATACAGGCATATTAAACTGCAGGCATGTGCTTAGAATTTGAAATTGATTTCTGTTTGTGGAGTTAAAATTAATTTGCGTATTGTCAAATTAATACATGTTAAGACAATACTTTTTTATCCCAGTGATTATTTTTCTTTACTTATTATTTTGAATTTCTGTTGAATATTATTCATTCTTTGATCTTATTGATATTTCTTTAAGATTTCGATACTCCGTTTCACAAAAAATTTATTATTAAAAAAAAAGAACTTTTGTAATTTTAGCTTCTTAAAGTCGTTCTTATTAACATTTCATCTAATATGATGACCATTGAGTTTTTTGCAAATCAAAATTACTTATTTTCAGACAAATTCTCCCCCTATTCACCTCACCTTTTTAATTCATAAAACAAATGTAATGTAATGCAATATATCATCTATTGTTTTTAATAGCTTTATATGAATGCAATCATAGTCTATTTATTAAATCAAACACTAAATCAAAGACAGTTGAATAAGTGTAATCAGATAAACTCTTCTTTTGTCTGAGAAATAGTGCCGGCGCGAAGAAACAAATCTCCCCTTTGTCTTTTTGTAACTTATCAATGGCCTAATAATTCCAGAATGGACAGAAAGCAACAAGTCTACTCTCCAGTAAGGAGTTAGCACATCCGCAGAGAAAAAGCACTGGAATGCAGCACACAACCATTCATAATACGAATAACTTAGAGGAAAGCTTTCAAGGTACTTTAAATGCTGTCACAAATGGAGGAAACAACAACAATAACAACAAATTACTGAACTTGAATAATTTCCATCATCAGCTATGCGAAGACAACACAAACAACAAGAATCGCATGCAGAATCCCATCTAATCAGCCCTTTACGAGAACAACATCCACAGCTCAAACAGTCAGAATATCAAAAGCTTCATTGATAACATTGAACCTAACGATGGTCAATCTTCTCCTCTGTTGCACTAGCGCTTGAAAGGATTCTTTCTGAAACTCAAAATGAAGAATTGGGTGAAGAAAATCGTCAACAGAACTCGAAGTAGAATGTATAAGACTATCACTGTGGAATAACTTAAAATGATAGACGACAAATCATACGATGCTAGCTAGCATATCTTACGCAAGCGATCGTCCCTCATAAGTAAATTCTTCCTGCTTTCAGATGTTCTCAGATTCTCAACGGACAAGGGATTATTCTATTTTTGTCTTGATAAAATCGATTCCGTTCTTCCTGCACTGCCACCTAAACATTTTGTGAAATCTCTCGCTGATTCCATAGGAATTGTATCCGTTATCATAATATTCTTCTCTCTCTCAGTTGTCGTGAGTTTTCAAACTAAGATTTCGGAAGTTATACCAACATATCTCATCAATTTCTGCTTACTCGCTATTGTCTTTAACATTCTTGTGAGACTCAACACTGCTTAAGCCAAACTTGGTTCCGTTGTGTCCTCTAGAAGGCTGCTATTGAAGGGCTATATGAAAAATAATTTCATCTATGATTTTTTCAGCTTCTCCGCTGTAATAATCCTCCAACTTCTCGATAGCTCTAATTTACAAAATCAAATTAATCCAGATCTGTTTGCGGCTATCAAAGTTGTAGTTTTTCTCCCATTTTTCTTGAAAGTCAAGGATATCAGCAAGCGGATTTAGAATTTCGAAGATAAAATATTCTTTAAGTAAAGGACGCAGCATATTATTTAACTCTTGAGACTTCTGTCGTTAATTATCTTTATTAATCATATTCTAGCGTGTATTTGGATATTTAACTCCAAACTGAGCTCGAATTAAAATATTAACTGGATGGATTCTCTGAAGAATTTTGATAGTGGTTATGAAAAAGGCTGGCTTTATTAATACACTCTTGCGTTCTATTTCTGCACTGTCACTATGACAACTGTTGGTAAGACAAATTACTAGAAAAATGTATGAATTTGAAATCTCTCTTTTTGTTGATCTCATGCTTTGGTTTCTTAGGATATGGAGACATCACAGCAAAGAACTTATCGGAGTATTACATAGCGATTTGCATCATGCTAACATCTAGCGGTGTGTTTGGTTTTACGCTGAATCAAATTGGAAATATCTTCGCTGAATTTTCGTCAGAAGAAAAAGAACTCAAAAAGAAATTGAACATTATTAACTTGCATATGGAAAAGAAAGATGTCAGTCACGCTCTCCGCTCTGAAGTCAGAGAATATCTAGAGTAATATTAGGAGCTTAAGGGGGGGAAGGGGATGTGGTTTGATTTTATTTAAAGAGAAGAGAACAAAATGTTTGATTTATTTTGTTTTGTTCTTCCAAAATAGGTATGTCTGGCGAGAAAACAATGAAAAATTTGCCAACGACAGTGCTTTGATTGTTGATTAGCTCAACGAAGAGCTCAAGAGACAGCTATATCTTCATTAGAATAAAAGAATTATAGCATATCTTAGAAATTTCTTCAGTGAAGCGTTTATTTAAAAAGCAATTCTTGTTATTCAAGAATGCTAAATCAAACCATCACAGAATATCCAAACCTAAGGAAATGCAGATGATAACTGCCTTTATCTAGTCGAAAAAGGGAAAGTTGAAATATTCATTGATCGATATAATTAAGCATCCAATGTTTGTTCGACAAAGACAATTAAGGTAATGTTTTGTTTGAAAATGTTTGTTTCTAAGAATGCTGAGAAGATTTTTTCTCAAATAAAGGTTCTAGAAGAAGGATCAATGTTTGGGATAAACGAATTCTACACAGGATAGTCTCGAAAACTAAGCATGAAAGCGTAAGGATTCGTTAAATTGCTGAAAATCTCCAGAAAAGACTTCTTAAAAATCTTAGAAGATTTCCCCCTCGACGCAGAAGCCTTCCATTACTTAAAAGATCGACAATTACTTCAAAGTGAATATGGCAAAGTCGGCGAGCAATGCCACAGCTGTGGGAACAAAGATCACATTATCTCCTCATGTCCTTATTTGCATATTGTCTGCGATAAATAAAATATGGTTACGAAATTAAATTACAAAGGGTATGAAACACAACCAAAGCGAAGACCATGGAGCAGGAATTACAACGGAAAAAAAGATAACGTATTTGAGAAGGAAAGACACAATGAAGCAGATTGGTATGAGTAATTTATGAGTGATTACATGGAACTGCTCGATGAATATGAGTTAAAGAATCTCAACTTCGATTTCAATTACAGCTACATGGATGCAGGGATACTTCTCGAAGACGATCAGGAAGATGAAGAAAATGAGCATGATAGGATTAAAGAAGAAGACGAGGATTAAATACCTGATTCGGTGTATGTTAAATATGCAGATAATAGAAAGACTAACAGTATAAATTGTAATAATAGTACGCTGCAAGCGATGAATAAAGAGAATAATCTTAGTCCTTAGAAATATCCTTTAAATAACAACAACATCAACCATTCTACTACTCTAATTACATCCAAGCAGAATACACCTGATAACAATGCTCCTTCTCCTTAACAAGACAATAACAATACAGAAAAATATAAGAATTCAATAATCTTAGATTCTAGCGTGGTTGTTGAGAATCATGTAATAAATAATTCTAGCAATATGAATAATATCATTACCCCTCATCATTTCATATAATTAACCCCTGTAGATGGCTCTCCGCCGCATTGCTAGGTTCCTTAAATGGTTAGATAGATCTCCTTCAATAAATCCTCCAATAATAATAGCAATAACACACCTAGAAACTAACAAACTAAGAACGTTTTTGATTTCGGAGAGGCTGCAATTTCAGGTGAAGTGAAAAAACCTCGAAAAGAAGGTAAAAAAATCACAAGAGCAGGGTCATTTTTGATGCATTAAAGTGGGTAACTAGCCTTACAACGAAAACAAAGTATTGATAGGAGATTACCAGCTATGGATTATAATACAGATCGCTTGATGAAATAGGCTTCTAGACAGTCATACGATCGATTTGTTTCGTAGACTTCCCTGAAAAAAAACCCTGTGAATATATCTCAAAATCAAAGTGAAGGAAGTTAAAACAACAAAAGATAAGTACAAAACTAATTTGAGGATTTTCAAAAGACAATTTTACAGAATTTAAAAGCAATCATGGGTAGGACATACTAGTCTGGGTAGACACTTGTGAATCCCTAAGAATTGACTGAAGAGCAAGTGAACAAACAAGCTATGCAACTCATTTTTTAGACCTTCGATAAATGCAAAAATTATTCGGTGTATTTCCCACTTAACAATCTAAATTTCATTTTACAGACAAGGTAAAATAGAAAGTTCATGTCACCAGAGTAGTACCTGCTTTCGATACAAGCGACAGGGAAAAACCATGAATTCTTTCATGGTAATCTGCAGAATAATCTGAATTCACTGCATAATTTCAATAATTTCTCAAGTTCACAGATTTATAAATCGAAAAATGATATATCTATGAATTATCCATCTGGAAAAAAATCCTTGACACTTAAAAATATATTAACGAATTTGCCTTTAACACAGCGAGGTAGCCAGATGACGGAAAATGGACCACATACTCTACCACTTACATTAAAACAACAATTAAAATAAACTCCTTAATCAATATATTAACCAGATTCAGATAATTTATCACCTAGAGATCGGGGAGAAAAACTATTCTTGCACTCCTCGTTTTCATCTTAAAGGTAGATCTCTAAACCATTCAATAATCCGACTACGGCCAGGGCAAACAACAGCGAAATGATTGTAAAATAGGATTCACTTCTCTCGGATTCTATTTTACCCTCTGGAGTACTAAGTTCGATGAATTCACCAAATGTTAAGGAAGACACTGATTACTTCACTCCACATTACAAAGATCCACTTTATGTGCTTGGTTCGTCTAAAAAGAGAGATAATTATTTTGTTAAACAGCAGTGAATAAACAACTTGAAAAATATTATTGTAAATAAAACAAATCAGTTGGTTTACATATTGAATCGAAATGAAAATGATAGCCTTTAATCAAGTTGTAATGAAAAGATTATTTTCTTTGATTTTATCTGATTCCTTATTTTAATCGATTAGCAGAAATTGGTTTGCTTTTTTTTATTTGTTTACAGTCGAATTAATGAGTGGTTCAGGTATTTCAAAATTTAAGGTAAGTAGTACAAAAAGAAAATTGTTCTAGCTGAGCAAATCATTTAGATTGATTTCAATTTGCTGATAAAGGAATAAAAAATGAATTATTTGTAAACCTTCAATCATGGTAATTTAAAAAGAAGAACAATTTCAAAACAAGGGAATTAGAAGCCTTTTATTACCATTAAAGAGCAGGTAAGAACACATTACATTAGGTTAAAAAATACAAAAATCTTAGATTATCGCATTTTAGATTCTTCAATCAGTAACATAATAACTGTAAAGCCAATTTTTTTCAGTATTTTATAAATTGGAGTGAAAAAAGACACCCCTCCCCCCTAATTCCCTCTAAGATCTTTTGTTCACACATTAGATTTGACAAAATTTAAATCATCTAAGACTAGCAACAAATACAAGCAAACGGTGAATCTATCTTTTCATAGAAAAACCAAATTTAGGTAGATTTTTCTGTTGCGTGTTTCTATTGCCAAATGTCTGAACCACTCATCGACATATAATCCCATGGAAACACAACAAGACGGGCATTCTTAGGAGTGGATAATTCAGAAAGCATGTTAAAGCTATCTAGTTCTCATGTCTTGGATAATCAAAAGATGGCAATATATTTTCAACCTTAAATCTTAGGACAATAAAATGAAAATAATTCAAATTTTATGAAAAAAAGTGTCGATTAAATAGACGAAAAAGACTTCAGCTAAAACAGTGATGACTACAATAGCTTCAGTGAACGAGCAAAGAGCTAAAAAAGTAAAAATACTGGTCATGTGTTTGATCTTACGACGAAAAAAATTGAAAGCCCATCAAGTGGCTAAGACCATATTGAAGCTGAACATGATGATCGTCAATCGAGCAAAGTAAATAAAGAACATGTTGTGGTATAAAAAAGTAAATTCAACGATCTAGTCTTCGAGGTTAGAATGAAGAACAAAGCGAGAAAACTAGCTAACTCTACGCACAGTCGAATGGAAAAGAATCTTACTGCAATTTAAATTGGAATGATAGGTGATATCACTGCACAAGATGGGTATTAAAAGAATTTTCCTGAAGAAACCTATGAGAATATTGCTATTCACAAGAGTACTAGAAATCTAGGTATGGATTCAAGACGCGGGTTGATGAATTAGTTCTTGCATAAGATTGAGATTATCTTGCCGTTGATCGATCCACGAAATATTTGGAAAACAATCTTTGAAATTTTGAGTTTATTTGGAGTTTTACTGATTTTCTTCTTTATGTCGGTTGTGATAGCGTTTAAGGTAACAATAGAGTAAGTTATCCCTCCACTGGCTATTGAAATTTCCCTTGGATTTATCTTCGCTAACTCGTTTGTGAACTTGAATACGGGATTTTACTAAGCAGGAAAACTCACAACTGACAGATAATTGATCCTGCGAGCTTACAAAGAAACTCATTTGATTCCTGATTTGATGGCATTTATGTCGACCGTGATGCTGTTGATCATTAACTCGACTGATTTCCTTAAAAACCATGAGAACACATATTCTGATTCTTAGTCTTTTCTGAGAATTCTGATATTTCTTCCATTTTGCATAAAAATCAGAGATATTTCAAAACTAACCTTAGTCATCGAAGAAAAGGTTATTTTTCGTCCTTAAGCGAAAAATTTCTTACAATTAGCAACACTTTTCTCGACGATTATCCTGATTGAGCATATTATTGCGTGTCTGTGGATATTCTAAGCTAAACTGTCTTTTAACATGGAATAAAATTGGCAAACTGTGAAATAACTCGAGATGGAAACATGGTTTAGATAGTACTCACTGTCGTTCTACTATTCTACTGTCACCATGACCACAGTTGGTAATATTCTTTAGGAAAAATCTCAAATTGTTGTTCGGTTTTACAATAAATTTTTGAAAATAGGTTATGGAGATATTACTCCTACAAATCAATTTGAGTACATTTTCAGTACAATATTGATCATAGTTTCAAGTGGTGTGTTTGCTTTCACACTGAATCAAATTGGAGTTATATTCACTGAACTTGGCGCAGAAGAAAAGGAAACAAGAAGGAAGATTAATATCATCAATATGTATATGGAAAAGAGAAATCTAGGATAAGCTCTGAGAACACAAATTCGCTAATATCTCAAGTAAAAAATAAAAAGACACAAATATTTGCCTTTTTTTGAATCTATTTTTCTCAAAAACAAAAGTTATGTGTGGCTTGAATCAAATGAGTAGTTCGCTAATGACAGTTCTGCTATGATAGAATAGCTGAACGATAGCTTAAAACGAGAGTTAAAACTACACTAAAACAAAAGAATTATTTAATATTTAAAAAGCCATTATTCTGAAAAATTCATTGAAAAAGCAATCGCACTTATCGAAGAAGTCCAATGTAAACCTTAACAAGTGATCTGCACTGCTGGATAATCCGAAGATCTCTCCTTGTTTCTCGTCGAAAAAGGGAAAGTAGAAATGTATTACAAAACCAAACCGATCAAATAAACCTCCTAGTATCAATTCAACTTACACGTAAACACTAATTCTTTTTTTCCATAATTATTCTCCATATCTTTACTTCATTCCAAAGTATTTCCTAGGAAATCGGTGAAGGTTAGTTATTCGGAGCTAGAAACTTCTACACAGGGAAACCTATTGACTTAAACATCAGAGCAATTGGGTTCTCTAATCTCCTGCGAATCAAGCGACAAGATTTCCTGAATCTTCTGCAAGAATCCCCCGAAGACATGGAAATGTTCTGCTACATCAGAGACAGAATGGATCTTCTATCTGATCACTGGAAAGCAGACAGCAAATGTCCTTCTTGTAACAGCTTCAAACACGATTTGTTAAATTGTGAGTATCTCCATTACATCCCAAACCATCAAAATTTATGTCTGTAATATGCATACGTGCCTAAACTCACAAGCAATCCTGAGCGCGTATATCTTGGTACCAAAGAAGAAGGAGGTAGAAGAGAAGCTAAGCTAATTACGAGATTCGATTTAACTACACTGCTGGAGCAGTTTATTTTTGATAATATACAGGATATTGAATCACACGAATAGACATATTTACAATATAAATTAGATTTCGCTTATGTCAGCTAAAATGATCCACCTGAGAGAGATGAAGAAGACGACGAGCTTGTTTTGAATCAAGAGTAATAGATATTCAGTCATAGCTAGAATGCTGAAAGTAAGAGCGTTAAATTTGGAACGATCCATGAGGAAGTAGATCCAAAAGTATGTTTGCATTAACCGAATACTGAACAACAGCAGGCTAAGAAAAATAACAATTATTTCACCTAAGAAGAAGATTTTGATAAGGAAATGTTCAGTCCAGCTAGGGAAGATCATCAAGAAGAGCAGCAGAGTTTAGGTTTTGAGAAGTAAACTTCAATTAATCTTGCGATGTCTCCTGGACGAGGTAGAAATACGTCCAAGAGAAAACTAAGCTCATCTTTTTCGAATCTATCCCCTAAAGGCTTCGTTCTTCATCGAGTGTCTTCATTTAGTAACTCCCATCAGAATCCTGTTCCAAATGCTTCTTAGAGATTGATCTAAGCACGTTCATTTGTACAACTAGATGCAAGTGAAATGTCAAAAAACGTTGACTAAAAAGAAGGATCGTTAGTATTTTGCCCATCCAAAGCAAACAATGGGTCACTAATACCAGCAGGTTCTGAGAATTCTCAGCAACTTAGCCCATTAAGACGATCCAAAATGGATATTTCTTAAGAAAGTTTTCGACCTGTTGGTTCTATGTTCAAATCGCCATAAAGTCAATAGTATTATTAAGGGAATTTGATTGTTCCTTAGTCAACTTCGAATTATAATTAGAATCTTCTTCCTAACTTACCTGGAATGATGCATGTTTCCAGTGAAAAGAAAAATATCTCTCATGTGGTAGCGCGAGAATTCAAAAGCATGTAAACTAGCCTACTCGAGAAAATACATAAAATGCTCTAGTAGAAAGTACCTTAATAGCAATGCTCCTCACCAGAAAATAACAATATTCTTAATGAGAAATCATATGAAGATGACTTTTTATCGTCCTAATAGATTTTTAGATATTTTGATAAGTAAAAGAATTTTGAAGTTTACTTCCCCTTTCACAACCTAACCTACATCCTTATGAAGATACATAAACGCTAGCAGCGTACTCTTGAAGCTTAACTAGATGGAACAAATAAAAAGAACAAATAATTCCCACCTTTATCAACTACTACAATTGTACGAACGAAATATGATAAATCCAAGACGAAAATAGAAAAATCGATGGGAATATCAACGAGATCAATGAATAAATAGTTAACGCAAGTTGAATATATGAATGGCAGAAGGCGTGGGGAGTTTTTTGATAAGTTATAATTTGGTGTAGGAGGGTTAGCAGGATAAATAGATTCGTCTATGACAATTAGTGATAGGAACATACTTTCAACGAGATCTATGAATAATAAAGGATTTCCATTTAATTAGATGTTTAGTAGGAATGATGTTTCGATTAATGAAGTTAGATACCCTGAGATATCACCTACAGTAAAGGAAATGCCTGATGGAGAGGATGATGATGTTAGAGAGATTCATAACTTAGAAGTTGAAAGCAAAAGAAGCTATTTTTCTAATTTCTCTGTTGATTGAATCGAATGGTAAACTTCTGGAAGTTACATTTTTTTTTAGAGAGTGTGATAAATTAAAAAATCATTCTTTTTTTCACATAAATCTGTTAGATTTTGCATACTAATCTGAATTCTGAGATGTTCTATGCTTATCCATATGCGAAAGTAAATTTTATGAAAAAAAAGAAAAGAAAAAACTTAAAAATTCCTTCTTTTTTGTAACTTTTATCTGTAAACTTCCTGTATGTTTGAATCTCTACAATTTATATTTGACAAAACAATTATCCTTTGGGAAATTGACCTATTCGGTGTGGATTCTGCTTATTAGTTGAGAAAGAATGCTATTAAAAATTGCCGAAATAATTCCCCATAAAAGTAGGCCAAAAAGAGACAGTTGACATTTAGTATTCCTGAAATAGTAGAACACACACACATCATTTAAATACACATTTTTAGCAGAAGGTATCCTAATTATTCATCAGTTATCTCAATAATTCAGCGATTGTTTAGCTCTCCAAAATGGCATGTAAGCTTCCCTTGATGCTAACTTTTACTTTTGTTATCATTTCGAGACCATCAATATCATTTAAGTTCCTGCATATTTCAACAGCATTGTATTAATCTCATTCTTCATTTTACTACAGCAATATTTGGAAGCGCTTTGAGTTACGTGCAAGAGAAAGAAGAGCCAGTGGATTTTTTAGATTTATTTTTAGAGATGGACTAATCAAACATCGATTTAGGTGTCGATGAGGAGATCATTACCAACTAAAAATCAAGAAAAAAAGTTATTCTTAATCCATTGAATAATAATAAGACTTCTAGTAATACAGCCATGAGTAGTACAACTAGTAGTTTCTTTCCATCTAAAATGCATAACTCAAACACATCTTAAGGCAGGTTATCTCCCTTACACAGAAAGAACTCTGAGTCTACATTAGAAAAATCAAAAACACATAATTAAAAGCACAAGGAATAATTTGAAGAAAGTGGATTATTCTCTAATTTCTTTGATAAAAAAAGACTCTAGCAAATCGAATTCCTACCAACAAACTTAACTAATAATTTTACGAGCAAAGATAATCATAAGAATAATTATGGTGTAGATGGTATTTCAGTGTATTCGCTGAAACAAGGGAATTAATTTTTAAAGAAGAATTTCAATTTATCGATTGGATAATCAGCAGATCAACCGAAGAGATTTATGGTTAGAAAAATTAAACTCAAAAAATAAGAATTTGAAGAAATTGAAACTGCTGAAAGAAGACATTCCGATTAAGATAATTAAAGTTCTAAATCGTCTAATAATTATAGCAACGATAATTAAGCACTTATGCAATTAAAGCGTGCTTAGTTTGGTTCAAATATCGGAAATTCAAGTAACAATGCAATGGTAAATCTACAGAATCTGTTAGCTTCATCGGTATCTCCAACAAATTAAATGGGGTTAAGGACTGGCTCTGAAAGAACATTTTAAATAAAAAAGACGAATAGAGATAATACAGGTGGTAGTAACAGTATTGATCAGAAGAAAAGCATGAATTCAACGAAAAATAACTTTTAAAATAATAATTTCTAGATGAATAATGAGCAGAATAATCCTGCGAATTTTAAGAACAAAGCAAGGAAACAGGTTGAGTTGAGAGAGAAGAAGATGTAAAATAATATGGAAAAAGATAGAAAATAGAAGAAATCAGAATAGTCACTTGGAAATGGTAGATATGATAACAATAGTATTCCTCAAATGCTCCCTGATTTCTTTGATGAACAGAAAAAACAATTACCATTATTTACATTGAACTTTAATAAGACTTTGGAGACCAGGCTTCTTCTTAATAGCCTAGTGCCATAATGAACAACCAGCACCTAAACGAGAAGCAGTTTGCTGTTGTTTTTTATTCATAATTTATTTCCCATTTGAAAAATTATAAAAATATCACTTTTAATCAAAGAAATAATTAGAAATCGAAACAATTTCCTGGTTCCTTGTTTTTCAAGTGTGAAAAAAGCACAATACAAATGAATTTGGTATTATTTCTTATCCAATTTTCCAAGAAAAAACCTTATTGTTCAGTATTTAAGAGGATTTTCAGGTGCACGCTCATCGTTTCCGAAGTTATAATCGATGGTGACATCGTCGTACTTAGCAGGATTAGATTCTTCTTCTGTGTTGGATTTCTAGAGATAAGCTGAGTTTTAGGGTAGATACTCGTATCTATGATCCATTGCGATTCCAAGTTGCTTCTTAGCTGTGTCGATGTTGTTAGCAATCTCGAATTTTTAAAGTTCTCTAACGAAGGTTACAGGGTTTCCAGCCCAGAGAGTACCAGCGGGAATGAGTCTGCCAGGAGGGACAACGGAATTAGGTGCAATCATAGCTCCTCTTTCGATTCTTGCTCCTTCAAGGATAACGCAACCTTAACCAATCACAACTTCATCTTGAATTGTGCAGCTGTAGATTGTTGATCTGTTTCCAATTATGACATAATTACCTAGAAAATGTTAAAAAAAATCATTGAGACACCAACATTCATAAGAGAAATTTGTTTAAACCCAAGAAAATCGAATAAAGAAAGAATATTATCCATATTTTAGTATTTTTACCAATATCAACAATTGCAGGTTGTCCAGTTGGAAGTGATCCAGCAGTGTGAATAACTACATTCTCTCCAATGCATACGTTGTTACCAATACTACAAGAGAATATCCAAAATATTTGAGAATTAAAAACGACTCAAAAAAAAGAATAATTTACTTAATAGCATTGACATCACCTCTGATGACGGAGTTGTACCTTTTTGATTTTTACAATAAATAAAAATAATTAGATTTTTAGATTAGTTGTGAGTAGGTCGAATAACAGCAAAAAGCACGATCATATTAAGAGCATTTTACCAGACTGTGCTTTCATTTCCGATGCTGACTTCACCGATGACAGTAGAATTAGGTGCAATGTAGCAGCTATAACCAATTTCTGGATGTAAATCATAGAGACTCATGATGCTGCGATGTTTTGTGATTTACTCACCATACTTGCTAACTGTAGCAACTTCACTGCTTCCAGCTTAACCTAGGGGAAAATACACAATAATCAGTATTGTTATGTCTCAGTGATTGTTGCTGTTATTGTAGTTTAGCAAAGTAAGATTACGAAGACGCTGGAATAAAGCTGATTTAGTTAATGTTCTGAATATCTTCATCTCTCTTTCTTCTTTGTATCTCTTGATATTGTCTCAATCTAAATCTTTTTTTTCTCTTAGAGTTTATGTGAAAATGTTTATCTTCTTTTCTTGGATTTTATTCAATCCTTTCCTCTTCCTCCCCGTTTATCAATTGCTTTTCCTCAAAATTAGAAAAAAGCATTTATTTTTTTATTTCTCTTGAACTTTTCAGCTTTTTTTGGGTAAATTAACAAGGCAGTTCAATTGTTTTTTGTCTTTCATTGCAATAAATCAACTTAGATTTTGATAATTTTCATTGAAATTTCATGCTCTCATTTATTGTAAGAACAAAAAAGATTGAATTTAAATGGGGACTTATCTTTCTTTTTTTGGAGTCTTAATCTGAAGATTATTTCATTTTTTAATGCCTTTTTAGATTTAAGGTATGGCCAATAGGTATTTTTTTTTGAATTGAATGATGATAATTACATAAAAAATAGTAAAACTATCAATATTTTTGAAATTTAATTTAAAATTAAATAAAAACGACTCAATAAAACTAATACAGACTTCTTACAAATGTAGGTTAAAAAGGATAAAAAAGAATAAGATAAACTGGCAGGCTTTAAGTCAAGAGTAATCAGTGCCTGATAAAGAGGAGAAGTATGTTGATGATCATATTGTTGATGCATTGGGTTTGGAGACACTGAATGAAAATGAAGTAAGAATTAGGATTCATAACAAGAAAATGAAGGAACTAATGAAATTGGTATTCCGTAGTGAAAAAGTTGAGAGGGTAATTTAAGATAATTAACAATGAGAAAGAAAATATGGTGAATAAGATAATAATGGTATTGATAAGAAAATACAGATAAAATCAGTAAACAATTATGCTGAACTAAAACAATGGAATTTCAATTCAGCTTCATTACACTGTGAGCTCTTTCGACCTGAGTAAACACAGTTTTAACTGCCTTGATGCTATGCCATTAAGCATAACATAATAGATAAATTAATCTTGTATCAACTATTTGACTTTCTTCTAACAATAATTGAGAGACACAAAATCAATGTTCATCTCAAGGAATCTTCAACTGAGTAGACTGATTTATTATTGCTGTCATTAGAGGAGACAATCAGAACTATTAGATATTTGATTTCAAAAGGAGCAAATGTAAACTCAGTGGACTTTTTGGGTCTAATGCACTGATGTATGCTGTTAGAAATCGTAGATTAATGTTAAAAATTTATTTGATGGGAAATGGAAGTGATTATTCAAAAAGACAATGAAGGAAATAATCTTGCTCTCATAGCTGAATAAAAAATCACTTAATATGAACTCCTAAATCCTAATAAATGTGCAGCATTTGACCCTCCATAAAACATTTAATCTTTAACCAAAAACCTATGATTCTCGTTTAAACCCCTAGACAAAGAACTGTCATTAATTTATTCTGTGTAAATCAGCAGGAAGTTGTGTATTTTTGATCCTTTTTTGATTTAATTTCACATAATAATTAATCCCAAATCTTTAGAATCAAAGCATATGATTTAAATAACTGTTAAACACGAGCTGCATATTATAAAAAATAAACACAAGCACAAGCGATCAGTTTTCTTCTAAATTGCTTTTGAATACAATCGCTGATAGGGGGGAAATATATCAATGCTCTTTCATTTCTTCTTCACGATGGGTGTCTAAATTAGATTTAAAAGATAACAAATCAATATCTTATTGAAGAGATTTATGGAAGAGAATAGAAAAGAAAATTATTTGTAATTTTTACCTCAAGGAGGGTCTTAATAGTTTCGTCCTTGATGGTGTTTTCAGTCTTGAAACCGGCAAGGTCAAGAGGTAAACCGGAGAGAATGATGAGCTATTTAGGCATAATAGCAACGGTGTACTTGAAGTGTGAGACGACTTCTCCTTTCTTTTCGGTGAGAACAGGGTATCCGTTGAGGAGATCGTGCTTAAGGCATTCAGAGACTCCGAGTTTGGTGGAGATCTCGTCTTCGAAGTTTCTAGTGGAGAAGCAAAGAGCAGGGAATTTCTCAGAGAGAGTGTGGAAGAAAGCTCTGCCGTGCTTGGTCTTGAGATTGTATGATCTCTCGAGAGCTCTCTTGTAGACAGTTGTGCGGAGCTCAGTTTCTTTAGTCTTGCCTTCACCGGAAGAAACGAAGACATCGAGGGCAAACACTTCATGGACTTCATATTCGTGTTCTTCAACTTTTTGGTCGAAGGTTTCCTTGTTGAGGATAACGTTGTTACCATCGATCAAGTACTTCTTCAAGTCGTGAGAGAGCACACCTTCGATAGCATTAACGTTGTATTCTTCAATGACTTTGCTGATAACTGCAGTAGTCTATTTTGTAAACAATTGTTTTATTATTTATCCTCATTTTTAGATTAGTTTCAAGTCATTTCTCCCCAAAAACTGACCTGTGTGTTGGTGAAGCCTGGCTTGAGTGTTCTGAGGGCAGCTTGGAGTGCTTGGTAAGCAGCCAAGATAACATCAGCTTTCTTTCCTTCAACGGGAGCAGCCTTATCAGCCTTGGCGACAACGGTGTGGGCAGCAAGAGCGATGAAACCATCGATGGAAGTACCAAGATCACTTTGATTTTTAACAAAAGAATATTTTACATTTATCCAATTATCTCTTTCTAAGTGCTCACATCTTGACGACATCTCCTTCCTTGATGACTGCGAGTTCTTTATCCTTCTCCTCAGAATCAGTGTTCAAGGGGGAATAGTGTCCAACGATCTCATTGACAGAGACGCAAACAGGGAAAGCGGGTCCCTTCTCTAATTTCTTCTTAGGGTAGACCTTAGCAATCTTGTTTAGGAGAACAAATATGTTAGTTAAGAGAGATGGTATATCATAAATCTAAATTACCTCAGCATCAATAAGCTTGTCACCGAAGTCGCAGATATCAACGATCTTAGCTCCTGGGACAACTTTCTCAAGAACGCTCTAAAGAACGACTAAAATAGCAAAACAACCATATAAAAAATGAGCTAAATCAGTTTAGAATTCATACAGTTAGCAATTTTTCCAGCAGCTTGGTATTTGTCGAGGACTCCTGGAGTGGCGAGGGTCTCTTCTTTTTGTTCTTCGTGTTGTTCCATTTTGCTTGTGTGTTTTTAATTTCTTTTGACTCTTATTTGATTCCTTTAAATTTGTTTCAATCAATATTCACTCCCCCACTGTCATCTTCTTCTAATATGTGTTCCTTTATCCGATAAATTTATTCTTCTGTTTCTTTGTTCTAAATCTTTCTCCTTTATTTTCTCGTTTCTATCCTCATTAATCTGCCCGCTCTCCCTTTTGGCCTTTTGTCCCCAAACAATTATAATAATTAAGGATAAATAATAAATCAAACACTTGAATAAATGAATAACTTCTCAGTAACTTTAGCCAAAATAAGCATTTCGTTTTTAAGAAAATTATAATTTTTAAGGGAAGTAGAACTAAACATCTTATTATCACAAACATAAAGAGATTTTCAAGAATGATTTTCTCAATTCGATCTTTCTAATTTATTTCAAGACTTTTAAAGCATTGCACCTAATTTGCTTGTTTTTCATTTAAAATTGCCTTGTTTTCTTTGTGTTTTGTAGATCTAAGCTTAAAAAGAATGGCTATTCAATCTCACAGAAAATGTAATAAAAAACAATTAATTTGAAAACAACTAGTGAAGTGATATTAAAAGAAAAAATCTTACTAGTAGGCAAATTAACTCTTATTTCTCTTAAGTTATTTATTAATTTATTAAGCTAATTATTTGGGGTTGGGGTTGGGGTTGGGGTTGGGGTTGGGG
>Ga0302271_10000515_pt1 | contig 37897 bp, 35 predicted proteins | sample III_Bog_N1_1_FD_198767 | JGI IMG/M metagenome (GOLD analysis project Ga0302271, IMG submission 198767) | Peat permafrost microbial communities from Stordalen Mire near Abisko, Sweden - III_Bog_N1_1 | ecosystem: Environmental > Terrestrial > Soil > Wetlands > Peat | place: Sweden: Abisko... | reverse complement strand
TATGCTTGTGGAGATTGCATCGAAAAAACACACTTAATCACAAAAAAACCTGTTTGGATACCTTTAGGCTCAAACGCAAATAAAGAGGGCCGATGTGCAGCAATAAATCTAAGTGGTGGGTTTGATATTCTCGAGGGGATACTTGGTTCTGCAGTTACAAGATACTTTTGTCTTACAATTTCCACAACAGGACTTACAGAAAAAAATGCACTAAAGGCGGGGTTTAATCCTATTTCATATACTATTACTAAAAGGGATAGACCTAAGTATATGCCCAAAGTCCACACTATAACCATTAAACTTGTAGCAGACAGAACTACTCATAAAATGCTTGGAGGTCAAGCTATAGGATGCGGAGATGCTGATAAAAGAATAAATACTCTTGCAACAGGCTTATTAGATAACATGACAATAGAAGACCTATTAGGGGCAGACATAACGTATGCTCCGCCATTTTCTACATCAATAGACCCCCTATTAACTGCCGCTAGACAATTATATGATAAACTCAAAAAGGGGTAGTGGTAAGGAGCAAAAAGAAGCTCAGCAGCTCGGAAGTTTAGAGACTTAGTATTTAGGATGGAAAAAGCAGGACGTTTCCACCATCAAGGATAAATAAAATGAACAGCGAGTTATGAGCGGGGTAAAATAGTAAATAAATCTTGAAAATAAAAAACTTAGCGAATAACTGGAACTCAAATGAAAACATGTTTATGTGCATAGCACTATTTCAGCAAATATGCTAAAATGTTTGTAATATGGATAATAAGGAAGAGTTTTTAAATAATATAAAATCGAGCGTTTGCGATACTTTGGATAGAGTTCAACTATACCAATTTAAGGGAACCGTATCAAAACTGTTAGGTTTGACTGTTGAAGTTAAACTTCCAGGCTTAAAAATTGGTGATTTATGTTATATAGAAACTTACGATGGGAAAAGAAAACCTGCAGAAGTTGTTGCTTTTAAGGGAGATACCGCCCAACTACTTTTACTTTTAGACGGAACAGGCATTGGTCAAGGGAGTTTAGTAGAGTCTACTGGAAACCCAATTATCGTTCCTGTTGGAGATTTTTTACTTGGAAGATTAGTTAACCCCATGGGAGAACCAATCGATGGACAACCACTTGATACAACAGGTGCTATATGGAGATCTATCGAAGGACCACCACCGGGACCATTTGAAAGACCAATTATTACCGAACAGTTTTCAACAGGTGTAAGAGCTATTGACGGTTGTATGACAATGGGTTGCGGACAGCGTTTAGGATTGTTTGCTGGTTCAGGAGTTGGGAAAAGTACTCTTTTAGGTATGATTGCAAGAAATTCTGATGCGGATGTAAATGTTATTGCATTAATCGGAGAACGTGGCCGTGAAGTTAAAGAATTTATTGAAGATTCCTTAGGCGTTGAGGGCATGAAACGTTCTGTTATTGTATGTTCTACAGGAGACCAACCACCTTTAATAAGGCAAAAAGCTTTGTTAACCGCAACTGCAGTTTGCGAGTATTTCAGAGACAAAGGTAAAAAAGTATTTTTGATGACAGATACGGTTACAAGATGTGCAATGGCTGGACGTGAAGTAGGTTTGTCTATTGGAGAACCTCCAACAATGAAAGGTTATCCACCATCAATTTTCTCATGGTTACAAAAAGTTCTTGAAAGAGCGGGAAACAGTCCAAAGGGATCTATTACTGCCCTTTATACAGTTTTAATGGAAGGTGATGATATTTCTGACCCGATTGTAGATATTGTTCGTGGTATTGTAGACGGACACATATTCTTATCAAGAAAAGTGGCAGAAAGTAATCACTATCCGGCAATTGATGTTTTAGGAAGTATTTCAAGGCTTATGTCAGCAATTTGCAGTCCAGAACATAAGAGTGCGGGTGGAAAAATGAGAGCTTTGCTTTCTTTGTATAGAGAAAACAAAGATTTGATTGACGTTGGTATGTACCAACCCGGAAGTAACCCTAAACTTGATATTGCGATTGAGATGATGCCACAAATTAATGCATTTTTACAACAAAGAACATCTGATAGTGTAAATATGCAATCTACTATTAATACAATAGTAGAGATGATGGCTAATGTAGACATTTAACCCTATATTTCAATATTTAGTTGTATACAAAGTTAATCCAAAAAAATGATGCTTTTGACATTTTTATTGTTAAAATTATAGTATGGCACAAGTAGCAATTGAAGACGATATTGATTTAAAAAATGTAGGGATGGAACTTATGTTTCTCACCCCTGAAAAATATGCAAATGATGAGGGAATAACAGCCGTTGAATTATCAAAATTGGTCACTCTACCAGTTGATATCGTAAAAAAGAAATTAGCTATTTTAAAAGACCGAAATATTGTCAGAGTTAAGGGGAATAATCCAAAATTTTGGTTGTTTGATGAATTTAACTTCCAAAGAATGGACGAAGAAGATGACGTATTTATTTTATTGTCGTGTTTTGATGATGTAGATTTTGATAAATATTTTTGTTACAACAAATGAGGATGATGGAAAACTCTTGATTTTTCCAATCACTCAGCTATAATTATTAAAAAAATTTACAAATTGCTCCAAATTAAGCAAATTTATCATTATATATGTTTTTGTATATCAATAATGTGAAATATATAAGGTGTGTCTTATGAATAGTATGAATGTAAATAATAGTCCTAATTTTGGAACTAATTATAAACAGTTTACCAGTTTGATTAAAAAAGAAGGTTGTTATTTTGCACAAGAAGGTAAAGGAAGTCACATGAAATGGATTGGGCCCAATGGTGATATGTCTATTATTCCAAACCACGGGCACAAAGATTTGGGTATAGGATTAATGGATGCTATCTGTAAACAATTAAATGTTATGAATCCTTTTAAACCAACTAAAATGGCTTTAAATTAATATATATAAAACTATACGTTAAAAAAGAGAGCTTGGAAAATCCAAACTCTCTTTATATAATTTATAAATTATATAATTGAGAAATCCCAACTATAAATTTCAATTATAGTTTTTCAGCAACCATTAATGTAGTTTCAGCTAATCTTGTTGAATAACCCATTTCGTTATCATACCAAGAAATAATTTTAACCATATTTCCGCCAATAACCTTTGTTAACAATGAGTCAACAGTTGAAGATTGGTGAGAACCAACATAATCAGTAGAAACAAGAGGTTCTTCTGAATAAACTAGAATTTTTCCATCAGCAGCAGCTTTTAGAGCAGCATTAACTTCTTCAGCTGTAGTAGATTTTTCTGTTTCGAAAACAACATCAACTAAAGAAACGTCTGGAGTAGGAACACGCATAGCAAAACCGTCCAATTTTCCTTTTAATTCAGGAAGAACTAATGCAACTGCTCTAGCAGCACCAGTAGTTGTAGGAACGATGTTGATAGCACCAGCTCTAGCTCTACGAGGATCTTTGTGTCCAGCATCTAAGATTCTTTGGTCACCTGTATAAGAGTGAACAGTAGTCATTAAACCTTTAACGATACCGAATTTTTCTTTAATAACTTTAGCTACAGGAGCTAAGCAGTTAGTTGTACAAGATGCCATAGAAATAACATTATGTTTAGCAGAATCGTATTCTTTTTCATTAACGCCTAAAACGATAGTTTTGTCTTCGTTTTTAGCAGGAGCAGAAATGATAACTTTCTTAGCACCAGCTGTAATGTGTGCTTTTGCTTTTTCTGCATCTGTATAGAAACCAGTTGATTCTATAACAACTTCAACGTTAAGATCTTTCCAAGGTAATTGAGCTGGATCTTTTTCAGCATAAAATTTGATTTTCTTACCGTTGATGATTAAACCATCTTCAGCAATTTCAACAGTACCGTTGAATCTACCCATAACTGAGTCATATTTGAAAACGTGAGCAGCACTTGCAGGTGTAAGACCTGGGTCATTTATTGCAACATAGTTGATTTTATCAAAAATGCCTTCTGCGATAGCAGCTCTTAATGTGTTTCTACCGATTCTTCCGAATCCGTTAATTGCTACATTTACCATAATTTTAAACTCCTTCTTATTGTAAAGTGTTCTATTTAACAGATTAATCGTATTACAAAAATAATTATGAATCAACAGGAGCAAACATTAAAAAAATAATTAATTTTAATTGGATAATTATTGTTTTATTACACTAATTCTGATTCAAGATTTTGCTTAATTTCAGGGTACTTATCTTTCATTAAATTAACGGCATCATTACCATTCAACCCAATGGTTGTGTTATTCATATTTCTTTTCCACAAAGAATCTTCTTGAGAGTTTTCAATAACAAACATTTTTAATTTGTAGTTATCTTTGATAACTTCTATTTTAGTATTATTCATCAATGCGTGAGCCCAAAACCAAATATCATCATTTGTTGGAATAATCTCCATGAAAACTTCTTCATTAAGTACATCCAGATGCAAACAATGAGGTGGATACAAAACCCCACCACAGCCGACTGGTTCATTCAAATAACTTGGTAAATATGTACTGTCATAAACATAATTTCTCGCGTTTATAGACAATTTAAAATCATTATCAGATTTTACCCTAAAAGCTTGTCTTGCATGAATATTTTTCGGATTTTTTAAATAAGAATTATACAAGAATTCCAAGACTCTTTTATCGTAATAATTATCATCATCTACTGTCACTATAATATCTTCGGGGAATTCTCTCAAAGAAGGAATTAATTTTTTGAATGATTTTATATCTTCGCACCATTTGATTGAGAGTCCAAACTCTTGTAAATGAGTTAAATTCTTAGGTAATTCACGGTTTGGAAACTGTTCATCTGCGAGCCACAATACAACTTCATCTGGTTTTAGGGTTTGTTGTAAAAGAGTAGAAATCGTTTTGTAAACAAGATTTATTCTTGCAGGAAATGTTGTTAGAGAAACAATTAGTTTAGGAGTTCTTTTTTCTATTGTTACACCAATTTCATTTACTTCTTTGAAATCAAATTTCACTTTATGTTTTTTACAAATTTTTAATCCAAATAATTTAATAACTGTATGTTCATCAATATCTTGCATAGAAAATAACCAAGCCAAATTACTTTTCAAATCTTGAAAAAAAGAAACTTTTTCTACCATTATTGAATCCTTATATAATTATAAAAGACTCATATAATACTATCACGTGATATTTATTTTGTCAGTAAAATAATTATTTTCTTAGTTCTGCGAGTTTTTTATATAATTCAATTTCTTTTTCTGACAAATCTTTGGGAATGATGATTTTAATTTTGGCTTTTAATTCACCATTTTTCCCATTTTTATCAGGGAGTCCTAAATCTTTTAATCTCAAAGATTGACCTGAAGAAACTTTAGGAGGTATCTTTATACATATTTTCCCGTGGGGAGTTGTAATATCTTTTTGACATCCAAGAACAGCTTCTGTCGGTGTAACTTCAACTTCTCGAACAAGCGTAGAACCTTCAACCGTATATGACTTATCATTTATATGGACAATTAATAACAAGTCACCTTTTCTACCGTATGAATCAACTTTTCCTTCTTCTTTGAGACGAATTTTTTGGCCCTCAACAACATTTTTAGGAAGTTTAACTTTTACGGTTTTTGGGATTGTCACAAATCCTGTTCCTGAACAATTAGTACAGAATGCACCATTTGGAGGACATTGAGTACATTTTTCCATTTCACTAAATTTTACAGTTATAGGATTGGAACTTAATAAATCTTTTATTGATATATCAAGATTTTTTATGACATCAAGATCTTCTGTTTTTGGAGGTTGGCGATTTGCCCTTTGAGCAGATTGAGCGCCACCAAAATCAAAACCTGAAAATCCACCTTTTGAATAGGTTTGTTGACCTTGCGAAGAATCTCCAAAAAGAGAACTAAAGAAATCTGAAAAACCACCTGCTCCACCACCAAAATTGAAGCTTTGAGGCCCACCTTGATTAAAATTAAATTGTTCATATCCAGGAGGAGGAGTATAATCAGCTCCACCTTGCCAACTTGAACCAAGACTATCATATCTTTGACGTTTATCTTTATCACTAAGAACTTCGTAAGCTTCGTTGATATCTTTAAATTTTTCTTCTGCTTCTATTGATTTATTTACATCGGGATGATATTGCCGAGCTAATTTTCTATATGTGGCCTTGATTTCAGCTGCTGTTGCTTCTCTTTTAAGACCAAGGGCTTCATAATAGTCTTTATATTTCATATTTTTCTCCTATTTTAATAATAATATACTTTTTGAAAAAAGTACTATTGTTAATAATTTTTTAATGATGTTAACTTTATGTTAAGTTTTGTATACAACTTTGGAAAAAAAATAGTATACAAAAAAAATTCACGTGATATATTCATATATGAAAAAGAAGAAAGGAGATAATAGTATGAAAAAATTATTATTAACTGCACTTGCTATCAGTGTAATGGGAACTGCTGTATTAGCTGCTCCTGCCCCAAAAACTACAACAGTTGCTCCTAAGGCTCCTGTTGCAAAAACAGCTGTAAAAACTCCAGCAAAAGCTGCAGTAAAACCTGCTGCGAAAGCTGCTGTAAAAGCTGCTGCTACAGAAGTTAAACCTGAAGTAAAACCAGTAACGGTTGAAATTCCAGCAACTCCTGCAACTGCTGCTAAACCAGCAAAGAAAGCTTCTAAATTTAGCTTTAAATTCTTTAAGAAGAAATAGTTTTAAAAACAATTTTTTCAAAAAATGGAAGTATGAAATTGAAAGATTTCGTACTTTTATTTTTTTGTTTTCAGAAAGAGCGTGCGGGAAAATTAAAAATTTTTCTCGTAGCTCCGAAGTCCAGTAATAAGCAGGAGTAAATATAAGTTAGCCTTTTACCTACACTATTCTTGCTTATTACATCCTAAGAAAAGACCTTCCAAAAAATTTGGAAGGTCTTTTCTTATTTAATTATTTAATAATTATTCCCAACTAGTTAAATATGCTTTTTGTTCATCTGTTAGAGAATCTATTTTTATACCCATTGCTTCAAGTTTTAAACTTGCTATTTTTTCATCAACTTCTACAGGAAGAGTATAAAGTTTGTTTTCAAGAGTTCCTTTATTTTTTACAATAAATTCAATACCAAGAGCTTGATTTGCAAAACTCATATCCATTACAGACGCTGGATGTCCTTCAGCAGCTACCAAATTAACCAATCTTCCTTCTGCAAGAACATAAACTGATTTACCATTTGTTAATTGATATTCATCCATAAAAGGTCTTATTCTCTTAATTGCAACTGTATGATTTTTCAAGTCTGGAACATTTACTTCATGATCGAAGTGACCTGCATTTGCTAATATCGCACCATCTTTCATATCGAAGATATGAGGAATGTCAACAACATGTTTATCACCAGTAATTGTTAAGAATATATCACCTTCTTTAGCAGCTTCTGCAATTGGCATAACTCTATAACCTTCCATAGCCGCTTCTAAAGCTTTAAGTGGATCTATTTCGCAAACAATAACGTTAGCACCAAGAGCTTTTGATCTTAGAGCACAACCTCTGCCACACCATCCATATCCAGAAATAACAACTGTTTTTCCGGCAATTAGAACATTTGTTGCTCTTATAATACCATCCAAAGCACTTTGACCTGTTCCATAACGATTGTCATATAAGTGTTTTGTTAAACTTGTATTAACACCAACAGCAGGAAAAGCTAATTTTCCTTCTGTTTCAAGAGCTTGAAGTCTTATAATACCTGTAGTTGTTTCTTCTGTTGACCCAATCAACTTTTTAGCTAGTTCAGGTCTTTCTGCATGGATTGTCGCAACGATATCACAACCATCATCAATAATAATATCTGGATTATGATCAAGAGCTACATTAACATGTTTTCTATATGTTTCAACTGATTCACCTGCATAACCTTGAACAGGAATACCCCAGTATTTTACAAGAGCTGCAGCAACATCATCTTGAGTAGATAGTGGATTTGATGCAACTAAAATGGCATCTGCTCCACCAGCTTTCATTACTGTACATAATGCAGCTGTTTCTTTTGTAATGTGTACACAAGCTGACAATTTCAAACCTTTAAATGGTTGTTCTTGAATAAATCTTTCTTGAATTTTTCTTAAAACAGGCATATCTTTTAGTGCCCATTCAATATTATTTTTGCCTTGTTCTGCAAGATTAATATCTTTTATATCACATTTTTCTAAAATTTCTTTTGATACATCATTCATAGATAAATCCTCTACCTCTTTTTCTAAAATCAAATTTGACATCAAAACCTACTTTCGTATATTTAGTTCCATAATGATTTTTCACGAAAGTTTAAAAATAAACTTTTTAAAAATCCCTAATAACTACATTATTTTATCATAAGCATATTTTATAGCAAAAGGCTTTCTAAATTTGCTTAATTATTTTAAACATATGAGCGTATAGGCAATTTTTAATTCCCAACAACCTCATATGAAACATTTATCGATATCATCTCTTCAGATATATCAACAATTGCCCAACGTAAAGGGTTTATCTTTTTTTTAATCAATGTGTTTTCTACAAATTCTGTAGAAAAATTTCCTAAATTTTCTATTTCTATTAATTCAGAAATAACTTGCATTATTCAACCGTAACAGATTTTGCTAAATTTCTAGGTTGATCAACATCTTTTCCTAAAAATTCTGCAATATAATATGCCAATAATTGTAATGGAACCATTGCTATTACTGGAGAAAACAATTCTTGAACTTCTGGAACTCTAATTATATAGTCAAATAAATTGTTTAGTTTTTCATCTTTAGAATTAGTTAAAGCAATCATTCTTGCATTACGTGCTTTTGCTTCTTCACTATTTGATAATATTTTTTCATAAACAGAACCATTCATCAAAACAGATAAAACAGGCATTGTTTCATCTAACATTGCAATTGGTCCATGCTTAAGTTCGCCAGCCGGATATCCTGTTGCATTAATATAGCTTATTTCTTTAAGTTTTAGAGCTCCTTCTAAAGCAGTCGGATAATTAATACCACGAGCTATATAGATAAAGTCTTTAGTATTTGAATAAAGTTTTGCACATTTTTTTATTTGTTCAGATTCAGCAAGAACTTGTTCTATTTTTTGTGGAAGAACCATCATTTCTGCTTTCAAGCTTAGTAATACAGAATCTTCTAAGCTTTCTTTAACTTCTGCCATATATAAAGCTAATAAATAGAATGACACCAGTTGGGCAATATATGATTTTGTAGCGGCAACAGATACTTCAATACCAGCATTAACTGGAATTAAACTATCAGAAAGTCTTGCCATTGCAGAATCTGGTCTGTTTGTAATAATTAAAATATGTGAACCACGTGATTTTGATTGTTTAATTGCAGTAATCGTATCCGCTGTCTCACCCGATTGAGAAACACCGACTACAAGAGTATGTTCGTCCGTAACTGTTTGACGATAAATATATTCACTTGATGCTTCAACGTCCACTGGTATATTACAGAATTGTTCTATCAAATATTTACCTATCATTGCCGCGTGTAGAGATGATCCACATGCAACAATTTGAATCCTATTTAAATCTTTCAACTTATCTTTTGTAAGTTTTACTTCATCTAAAATAATAGGTTCCGATGGTGTATGAAGTTTTCCAAACAATATATTTCTAATAACATCTGGTTGTTCGTTTATTTCTTTAAGCATAAAGTGTTTGTAACCTCTTTTACTTAAAGCAACCGGTTCCCAAGGAAGAACTTCTATTTTTGGATTTATTTTATTTCCATCAATATCTTGTAGTTCAAGAGAGTTTGATGTTAATGTAGCAATTTGGTTATCATTCAAATATAGTGCTTTTTTTGTATGTTTAATAATTGCAGGAACATCAGATGCTACAAAATATTCACCTTCTCCAACACCAATAAGTAAAGGAGCATTTCTTTTTGTAACAACAATTGTATCTTTTAGATCATTATGCATAACACAAAGAGCATATGCTCCTTGAATTTCTTTTGTTGCCAATTCTACAGCTTTTGTTAAATTTTTAACTTCCGCATATTTTTGTGCAATTAAATGAGCAACTGTTTCTGTATCTGTTTGAGATTTAAAAATACAGCCTTTTTTAATTAATTCTTCTCTAAGTTCTTTATAATTTTCAATAATTCCATTATGAACAATAACTAAATGTCCACAATTACAAGTATGAGGATGTGCATTGACGCAAGTTGGTGCACCGTGTGTTGCCCATCTTATATGTCCAATACCCATTGTTGAGGTTGTTAAATGCTGAACATGGGGTTTTAATTCTTCTTTTAAATTTTGAAGCTTTCCTTTAGCTTTATATATTTCTATATTATCGCTCGTTTTTATTGCAACACCAGAAGAATCATATCCTCTATATTCAAGTTGTTCTAAACCATCAATTAAGATGTCAATTACTGGTTTATAACCTACATATCCAACAATTCCACACATATTATAAAGATCTCCAATATAATTATTTTCTGTTTACTCTGAACATACTATCATAAAAATCTTTAAATATTAAATCTTTAGATATTTTTAATTTGTTTTTTTAAATTACTTCTTTTTTCATATAAATAAATGATTAAAAATTTAATAAAAAGATCTATGTTTTAGATAAGGAAGTTAAACAAATGAAAAAATTTTTTACATTTCTATTTTTAGGAATATTTTTAATGAGTAATATTGGTAGCCAAGCGTTTGCCGCTAAAAAAAGTTCTGTTGGCTTATCAGATAGTCAAATCACGTCTATGAATGCTTGTGTTGATAGACTTACAGAAAAAATATATAGCCACGGCTATTTTTCACCATCAGATGCTTCTAGTCTTATTGGAATCAAAATTAAATTAGATGATGCTATGTTAATGTCACCCGATCCTAAATATGCAGTTCTTTATTATAAGGTTGGAAGAATTTACCAAAAAAGAGGTAAAAAAGATGAATCTATAGAATGCTACCAATCAATAATAGAAAATTTTGCAGATACTGCTATTGCACCAAAAGCGGGTGCAGCACTTAAAACAATGGGTGTAAAAGTTTCTTTACCTGAAAAGGGTGGATCTGAAGGCGAATAATTGTGCTACGCACGTAGACAAAGGTTAAATTGTAGAATTTTTTTCTGAATTCATATTCTTTTTTTTATTAAAATTCCTCGCATACAAATAATCCACATTCTTTTTATTGTTAATATTATTACAATACTACCCTCGTTGATAAATAAAAATTTATTTACTTTTTATTTTTTCTACAGAGGTTGTAGAAAACTATTGGAAATCTACAATTTTTTTCTTTTTAAAAAGTTTTTTACAAAATCAAAATTTTTTTCTTCTTGTTTTATACAAGTAATAAAAAACCCATGCTCCATATCATACACACTTTTCAAAACCTTTTCTACAAATATTTCTTACTTATTATTAGGTATTAATTTATATATATAAATATATTATTTAATACAATATAAGAAAAAAGAAAACTTTTATATCTTCTTTTAAAAAAAAGCGTGCAGAAAACTTTCTAATTTTCTTCTTGCTTTTCACATCTAATGCATCTTATACGAAAAATAATTATTTGCCCCTCTCAAAATATAAATTTTCTTTAAAAAAAAAGCATGTATCTAACAAAAAGAGTATATTTTGGTCTATAATAAGAAAGTGGAATTAAAAACCACATTGTAGATTTTAAGGGAAGAGGTATGTATGAAATTTCTTGTTGAAAAAGAAGAGATGTTGAATGGAATAAAAATTGTTGAAAGAGCAACAGTTGTTAAAGGATTACAGCCTGTCCTTGCAAATATACTAATTGAAACTCAAAATTCAAATAATATAAAATTATACGCAACAGATTTTGATTTATCTATTATGACAGTTATAAATGCACAAGTAGAAGAAGAAGGAAAAATAACAATTCCTGCAAGAAAACTGTTAGACATAATATCAAGATTGAATGAAGGATTAATAAATTTTGAATTAAAAGAAAATACAATGACAATTACAAACGGAAAAACAAAATTTGAAATTATTGGTATTTCTGCAACAGAATTTCCTAAAATTGAAGAACTTTCAAAAAAAGAAGAAGAAATTGAAATAGATTTAGAACCTTTTATAAAAGGTATAAAAGAAGCAGCATTTGCTGCAGCAGGATATGAAACAAACAACTTATTATCAGGTGTTGTTTGTGATATATCAAAAAATGTTCTTGAAATTGCATCTACAGATGGAAACAGGCTTGCAAGAACAAGAAAACTTATAAATAACAAAGAAGGAAAAAATATTCAATTAATTGTTCCTTCAAAAGTACTGCAAGAGTTTTTGAAAATGAGTCCATTAATAGATGAAGAATCTGTCAAAATAAGTATTGAAAAAACAAAAATATTAATTGAAACAAGCAACACAAAAATAATTTCAAGGTTAATGGATGGGCAATATCCAAAATATAACCAGTTGATACCAACATCTTTCCCTAAAGAAGCAAAAATAAATGTATCAAATGTTATTAAATCTTTAGAAAGAGTTTCCACAATGGTTAATGAAAAAACAAGCATTGTGAAATTGAAATTTTCAGAAAACAAGCTTGATTTAATGGCAGATACGCCAGATTCTGGTGCTTCACAAGATGAAATAGATATTGTATATGGTGGAGAAGAAATATTAATTGCATTTAATTATAAATATTTACTTGATTGTTTTAAAAATATAGATGCAGAAGAACTTGTAATAGGAATGAATACAAATCTTTCAGCAACTGTTTTAAAACCATATAATGAAGAAGATTTTGTATATCTTGTTATGCCTGTTCAAATAAGATAAATTTTGTTTACAACTTTTTATATTGTTCTTTAAACATAAGCATTGATAGTTTTGTGTTCAAGCTTATAGAACTCTTTTTTATAAAATGAAAGCATTTTAAAACCATCAATTACACCAAAAAGAGTAATGCTGGTTATTTTAGAATTTAGAAAAATGTTTATGCTATTAATAATATCCACAACTAGTATTTAACACAGCAAGAAAACAAATTTTTGCAATCATATTAAAAAAAGCAGGTAAATTTTTGTTATTTTTCTGAAGCAGTAACAATTTTATCAATTAAACCGTATTCAAGAGCTTGAGCAGCAGACATGTAATAATCTCTTTCACAATCTTTTTGTAATTTTTCAAGAGGTTGTCCAGAATTTTCAGCTAAAATACCAGTTAATTGATTTTTCATTCTCATAATTTCTTTAGCTTCTAATTCAATATCAGTTGCTTGACCTTGCGCACCACCTAAAGGTTGGTGAATCATAATTCTTGCACTAGGTAAAGCCATTCTCTTACCTTTTGTACCGGAAGAAAGAAGGAAAGAACCCATACTAGCAGCTTCACCCATACAAATGGTAGAAACATCTGATTTAATAAGATTCATAGTATCATAAATAGCCATACCAGCAGTAATAACACCACCAGGACTATTAATGTATAACATAATATCTTTTTCAGGGTTTTCACTATCAAGAAGAAGAAGTTGTGCAACAACTGCGTTTGCTACGTCATCATCTATTTCTGTTCCCAAGAAAATTATTCTTTCTCTCAATAATCTAGAAAAAATATCAAAAGAGCGTTCGCCTCTTGAAGATGATTCTATAACGGTTGGAACATAACTCAAAATTTTTGCAAAATCAGTCATTAATTTCTCCTTGTTTTTTACTATTATAGTACAAAAAAAAATATACAAAAGTAAAGAGAGTAATATTTTTAGTCTTGAGGATTATTAATTTTAATAATTCTTTTTTCTGAAATAATAATATCTATCTTTTTATCAAAAGCATCTGTCGGAATATTTTCTAAAATAAGTGTATCTGAAATTGGTACAATTTTTGTACAGTTTATATCTTCAAAAAACCTGTCATAAAAACCTGCACCATAACCAAGGCGGTTTCCTTTATAATCAACACAAAGAGCTGGTGCAATAATCAAATCAACATCACATTTACTGCAAGCCTTTGTTAGGGGTTCTTTTACACAAAACTTTTTTTCAATCAATTCATCTTCTAAAGAAAAAGGACAACATTCTAGGCTTTTGTTTTCAGTCATTCTTGGTAGGAAAAAATTTTTATCTTCTGTTTTTAAAAGAGGTAAAAGATTAATCTCATTTTCTAGAGGATAAAACAACATAATATTTTTTGCAGAAATAAAAACGTCGAGAGTTTTTATTTTTACAAGTATTGATTTACTAATGGAATTTATATTTAAGTTTTGTCTTTGTTTTTTTGCAAATAAACGCAGTTCTATTTTATTCTTCATAGATTTAATATATAATAAAATTGAATATGGATAAAGACAAAAAGAAAAAAGAAGAATTAATAAATCCGATTTGGGATAAACATGGATACATTCAAGTTTATACAGGAGACGGCAAAGGTAAAACTACGGCATCTTTAGGTCTTGCGATGAGAGCATTAGGGCGTGATTGGAAAGTTTTACTAATCATGTTCACAAAAGGTGGCAGTAATTATGGAGAACTGAATTCTTTCAGAAATTTATCAGAAAAAATCCAAGATAATTTAACAATAAAACAAGCAGGATTGGATAGAATCGTTTATTCTTCCAATATTACTGAGGAAGATAGAAAAGTTATACAAGAAGGTTGGGAAATAGCGAAAAAGGCTATTTTAAATAATGAATATAATCTTATAATTTTAGATGAATTAAATATTGCAATAGCCCTAAAAATAGTCGATGTAGATGAAGTTGTTGAGGTTTTAAAAAAGAAGCCAGATACAATGGAAATAGTACTTACAGGTAGGAATGCCCACAAAAAAATAATCGATGTGGCACACCTTGTTTCTAAGATAGAACCAGTTAAACATTATTGGGACTTAGGAGTTTCTGCTAGGAAGGGAATAGAATACTAATACTTTCTTCCTACATAAAAGTAATTAGATTTAGTAAAAAATAAATACCAGCTTAGTTTAATAGAGAAAATATACTCATAACTTATCATGGTTTTAGAGGTCTTGTATGACAAAAAAACTATTGATGGTATTTATAATTTTGATGAGTATATCACTTCCAACTCTTGCGGCTAATAGTACAAGTTTAGATAAGATGGAGGATTCTGTTTTAGGTACAAATTATCCTAATGACAAAATAGAAAAGCGTGTTGATAGATTAGAAAAAACGGTTTATGGTAAGCAAAAAGCAGGGTCAGTAGATGCAAGATTGGCAAAATTAGCTAAGGACACATCGGCAGATGTTATAGGGCAGGAAATTGCTCCTAGTAAAGATACTTTTAAGAATGAAAATGACGATATTGCAAAAAGCGATGGAACAGAAAATTACCCAATAATAAATGATATAGAGCAAAAATTGTTCAATAAAACAACGCCAGAGAGAAGTCTTCATACGAGAATGGCAAATATTGAAAAAAAGATGTTTAATAAAACGTATGAGACCGATGATTATTATGCGAGAATGGAGAGAATAAAATCAGAGTATTATGCACAAAATCCACCAATTGCTCAAAATCAGCAATCATCTCAGGATGATAATTTAGCGTATGGTGATGATACAGGTGGTTTAAGTAGTCCTAACTATTCTAATTATACAGGTGGTTCAGCGGATTTGGGAAATACAAGTGATTCAAATAATGCAGATGATATAAAATCGTATTATGGTACACCTCAAATGAATGATTATGCTATGCATCCGAATTCAAAACCATTTACTACCGTAAATTCTCAGGATGAGTATGAACTCTCTACATTGGAGCAAAGACTTTTGAATAATACATATCCTGATCAGAGCATGAATGAACGATTATCAAGATTAGAGACAAAGGTCTTTGATACAGACTTCTTTTATGATGATGAAAAAATAAGACTAGACAGAATTGAGAGTGCCAGTAAGGCAAAGAAAACCTCAAAGAAATACGACAGTAATAAGTTTTATTCCAAGCTCAATACAGCCCTGCAAATAGGCACGATGATGCTTATGGTTTTAGCATTTATCCTATAGTGCTATGCACATAAACATGTTTTCATTTAAGTTCCAGTTATTTTCTATGTTTATATTGTCACAAATCATTTTAATAATATTAGTCAAAAATAACTCGCTGTTAGTTTTATTTACTCCTGCAACACACGTAGACAAGGGGTAAAGGGGTAAGGGGTAAATAATTAAGCTTAGAGGTTTGGCAACTTAGCAGTCAGGCAATACAAAAATTGTTTTTTTACGTCATTCTGAGGTGTTAGCCGAAGAATCTAAAAGAGGAGGCGATATGAAATTAATAAAACGGATGATAGAGCTTTTTATAGTTTGTAATTACAAAATAATCACCATAGAGTTGGCTTTGAAAAAAACAAATTTTTTCGATATCGCATAGATATATGAAGGTGGAGGATAATAAAACCCCACCAAATTATTTCAAAGCCTTGATTAGGAACACGGGTGGTGGTTAAAAATTGAACTGTTTCTTAGATTCTTTGCTTTGCTCAGAAAGATTAATTATAACCAAACTTGCCATTGCGAGGGAATATTCTTTATACAGGGATAAAGAGTAAAGTAGGGTGGGAATTTAAATAAAATAAGAAGATTCAAATAAAATAGTGCCTTTTCCCACCAACAGAAGAATTGAGCATTAGTTTCTAATAAATTGTTATAATATTTTTTCTGGATTACCACGTCGCTTTACTGTCTTGTAATATTGGCAGCTCAAAACCTTAGGACTTCATTTTACAAATTCTTCCGAATTTGTGTCATTCCAGAGTTTATATACGATTCGTATCACTATGTGATAACTCATCTACCTCTATTGATACAATAATTAATTGTCTCAACAGAGTTCTTGCAGGACGTGACTAGCTCACTCTGTGAACGTCGCACTTGCCGACTTGGTTGCTCGCGTTTAACGGCATTACAGATTTTCTTTTCAATGGCTTTGTCATTTCCAAAGAAAACTCTTTCAGCCTCAGCTCGCAATCCGCAAATTTCGCTGCTCGTAATGACCAAATACGTCTTTGCGAGGCATTGCCGAAGGTACTACGTACGTAGGGTATGGGTGAAGTAAAGGAATAAAACAACAAATTATAGAGAATTTATATAGAAAAAATAAACGCTTTTTTCATCATTTCTATTTCGGAACGTTTTATACCAAAGGATTTAGCAACATTCCCCCAATCTTTAATAACAAATTGCATTTCTTGTATAATTTTATTTGCTTCTTCTTCCTTTATACCAAAATAAAAAGCCACCTGCAAAGCTAAATTAATATTTGCGGAATTATCATTTTCTGAAATAAATGTTGTTAAGGCCCCAGCATTTTGAGGGTTCGGGTTAATATCGTAAAGAGGCGATAGTCTCCATCCTTTTTCTGAGTCATACAAGAATCCGTGATTCCTCAAGTGATCGTCGGTATTTGAAATCATTATGGAGAAAACTATTCTCTTCCATAATTCTTTTAAGTCTACTTTTGGATTAGAACCATTATTTCTTATTATGTCCGCAAGCTCTAAATAACTATAAGTTCTTTCTTCGTTATCAATAGCATTTAACATACTCATTGCTGATAAAAACGGAATTCTGATTTTTCCTTTTCTATCAAATCGTTTCATTATTATTACGTCTTTATCACCTATTTTTTTTAAGCTCCATTCTTGTGTATTAAGTCCTGTGTTTTTTGCCAAAGTTAGTGCAACAGCTTCCCATAAAACTAAATTATGTGTATCGCTGCATTTCGGGAATTTTGCAATGCACAGATTTCCTTGCTTATCAATAACTGATGCTTTAGGTCTTGCACCACCCAAAGAAGAACCAGGAGCAAGTAAAAGTTTTATGTCTTCAAAATTCTCATTATCTTTTTCAATATTTTCCGCCGCCGCCAACAATTTTTTTATATCAACAAGTGGAGGTATTGGATTATAATTTTTTGTTGTTAAAAATTCGCCGTTTGAAGCGTCTTTAAATCTCAAAGCACCTTGCCTTGTTAAATCATTTACACCAAGTAAATAATCAATTTCATTTAGTGTTTTTGAAGAACGACCTTCTTCTTTAGCAAGTTTAGATTCGTATCTACGCATCAAAATTCGACCCCAAGTATCAGGAGCAGAATCACCAAATGCACCAAATATTTTTATTCCTTGTCTTGTAGATTGTTTTCCTTTTCCTAAAAACAAATTAGGTTCAAGTGAAAAAGCTTCCTTTTTGGCTAACCATTCATTTGTATATTCAAAGGTTGAGGTTTCTTTGCCATTTTTGAAATGGGACCACATTTCTCCGACAAGAAAATCCTTGCCCTCAAGATTTATATATACATATACTTTTTTATCAGTCATAATTAATCATCCGCTTTTTTGTTTTTGTAACGAACTCTTTTAGGTAAATTTTCACTTTCTAATATTTTCCCCACTTCGTCTTTGTCTGGGTTTGCAATTTCATAAATATTTTCTACCAAGCCTAATACAAATAAAACTTTTGCATAAATACCCATGGAAACGGTTGTGCTACCTTTTTCAACTTTAGAGAGAGTATCGGTTTTTATTCCAGCACGCTCTGCAATGAGCTTCATTGTTAGTCTGCGTTTAATTCTGGCTTCTTTGAGGTTAGCACCAAATGTTTTTAAAGCTTTTTGTACGGGTATAGGAATGACAGTTGTTTTTTTCATATTAAAACCCCTTATGGTGGTTGTTATATTATTTAATATACACTATAAGGGGTTTTATTTCAAGGGGTAAGTGCTATGCACATAAACACGTTATGGCTAGTAAAGTAGTGTGGGAACTTAAATAAAACAAGAAGTTTTAAGTAAAATAGTGCCTTTTCCCACCAACAGAAGGATATAGCATCCGTTTCTCACAAATTGTTATAAATAATTAATATCTTGAATCATATTTTTTCTGGATTACCACGCAGAATTTTATTCTGCTCGTAATGGCAGAATATCTCTTTGCGAGGTTTTGCCGAAGCAATCCATGGTTCTGCGCAGGATTAATGTAAATTAAGTTTTATGATTATTTTGCCAAAATGCATCTTATAAATTAATCTAGAAGAATGGAAAATGATGTACTAGAAACCGAGACCTCTTCAATAGTAGAAATTCAACAAGAGGCATTTCATGATGATAAACTAAATCGTCTGCAATTGGCAGAGGGTTTAAAAACGATACTTTTAAATACAACATCAAACGTTTTTTCTATAAATGCTCCTTGGGGTGGTGGGAAATCCTATTTTATAAATAATTTAGTAAAACTAATAGGCGATGAAGCTATTTGTATTTCATATAACGCTTGGGAATCAGATTTTTATAAAAATCCATTAATACCAATAGTAATGGAATTATTAGAAAAAATAGAACCTTTAATAATAGAGGAAGATGAACTTAGTGAATTATTTTCTGATTTAAAAACAGCAGTAAAGTCAATAGTAGATAAAACTTCATACAGTATAGGAATAAGTTCTATTATCCTTAGTGCTGGATTAAATTTTGATCCGAATAAAAAAACAACAGAATCAGAATATGTTACCTTAAAAAAATTAAAAAAAGAGTTTAGGGATAAATTATTATTAATTCAAGAGAAATTAGATAAAAAAATAATAATATTTGTGGATGAATTAGATAGGTGTCATCCACAATATGCAATAGAAACACTGGAAGTGATAAAACACTTTTTTGATATAAAAAATATCATATTTGTTTTGGCAGTAGACAAAAAACAAATAGAAAATATTGTCAAAACCATGTATGGTGCTTGTGATGGTTTAGGAGAAGATTTTATCGGTGGATATTTAAGGAAATTTATCGATGTAGAATTACATTTACCAGAGCCAGAATATCATGAAATTATTGCTTATAACTTATATTTATTAGAACCGTCTTTTAAAACATTTGAAGATAATAATAAGTATTATGATTATGGTTCTATGATAATTGGTGCTAGAGTAAATGATGTTATTCAAGAAAAACAATTATTCGATAGAATTGTTGAACTTATAAACGGTTTAAAATTTCAACCAAGGGATATAGAAAAATTATTCTTAAGGGTCAAACTCACTATAGAATCAATGAATGATGATGACATATTATTTATTGAACAAATTTTTATATTGAATGCTTTATATATGTATTCAAAAGATGCTTTTGATGAATATATTAGTAAACCACTAAACAATTTAACAACAAATCATATTCGAACAGTTCATGGTATATTTCCATATTGGACAGATGTAATGAGAAATCTTAGTGGTTTAATCAATAATTATGATAGCACAATTGCAAGAATAGAAGCAGGATCAAATCTTGCAAACGTTCGTTGTATATCAAATAGAATATATAAAGAAGATATTAATAATTATTTACATGAATATCCTCATAAAATAGAATTTGTTAATATATTAGAAGAATAAGAAAGTATAATAGTCATCTTGAAATAAATTCAACATGACAAGTAGGATTAAGATTTTTTTATAATGTGTAGTATACCTCTTTGGGGAGGAGGTCGTGATTCTTTGTGAGCCAAAGGCGAATATTAGAAGCACGGGTGGTGGTTAAATATTTCTTTGTCTTAAATATTCCTTTGAAATATAAAAATAGAATTTGTTTTTTATCACTGACCACCTTCCGCATTTGTATTTTTCACGTTCCCGTTCAAAAACAACTGCGACCTCCTCCTCAAAGAGGTTAATATGCTTGTCTTCTTGGTTACTCGCAATCCGCAAAATCCGCAATTTAGTTACTCTCAATGCATAGGAGTTATGAGCGGTTAGTCGTTAACAATACAAGCGTGGAGATTCAATCCTCGCGAATAATCCTACAATCTAACCCCTTGTCTACGTGCGTAGCACAACAGCGAGTTATTTTTGGCTTGTATTATTAAAATAAACCAAGTTAGTATAACCTTAAAAAATAACTGGACTTTAAACCTAACATGTCTACGTGCGTAGCACCGTCTTGTCTTGGATTATTGGGCTTTGTCCAGAAGTGTGGTTCTGTCCAAGTGACAAGTTTCATTACACTCACTCTACCCAAAATCCGCTGGAATATTGGTAGTTTAGCATCGGATTATTTGCGTGCGTGGCATTGCAATTTAAACAAGTAAGATTAATTTAGCAAAAAATCCTACAATTTAACCCAATTTGTCTACGTGCGTAGCACTAGCCCTGAGAATCCGCCCCGGAGACGATTTCGATAAGTTCTTGAGTGATTGCACCTTGACGAGCTTTGTTATAATTTACTGTCAATAAATCAATCATTTCTTCAGCGTTCTTAGATGCAGCAGACATAGCGGTCATTCTTGACGCTAATTCACTTGCGTTTGCTTCAAGCAACGCTTGGAAAATAGAATTTGTTATGTACAAAGGAACAAGTTTCTTTAAGATACTGTCTGTACTTGGAACAAATTCCATTAATGGATCTGGAACTGCTTCTTCATCTTTTTCAAAGTTTTCAATTTTTACAGGTAAAATGGTCCAATCCTGAACTGAATAAGACATCATATTATTAAATCTTGTTGTAACGATTTCAATCTTATCTATTTTTTTATTTATAAAATCGTCAGCCAAATCTTCTGCAATCATACGTGCTCCAGAAGACGTAGGTTCATTAGCTACAGAAAGATAAGTTTTTGCGATTTCAAATCCGCCATCTTTATGTTTAAGAGCAGAAATTCCTTTTTGTCCAACAATGTAAAGGATTACAGATTTACCTTCTTCTGCGTATGCGGCAATTTTTTTCAAAGATGCTCTTACGATACTAGCGTTATAAGCTCCAGCAAGACCTTTGTTAGATGTTATAAGTACAAGCCCAACGGTGTTGATTTCTCTTTTTGTTAAAAGTTCAAAATAGTTATCAAGGTTAGATTCCAGTTTTTCACCTGTTTTAGTTATTTCATTTACTTTAGATAACATTTTTCTAAACAAAGATAACAATTCATTAGAGAATGGTCTGGATGCTTTAACTGAATTTTCAGCTTTTTTAACCTTAGCGGCCGCAACCATTTTCATCGCTCTTGTAATCTTTTTAGTGTTTTCAACACTCATGATTCTGCTTTTAATATCTTTTAGGTTTGCCATTGTTTATCCTTTTATAAGTTCTTTTTAATAAATAATTTGTGGGGCAATTAGCCCCACAAAAACATTATAAACTTGCGTTATATTTATCAAGTTCAGCCTTTAGAGCTGTAATATCAGCATCTTCAAGATTTCCACCTGCATTTAATTTTGCAATTAATTCAGGCATTTTTGATTCATAATATTCAAACCAACCAGCTTTGTATTCACCGATTTTTTTGTTATTAATATCATCAAGGTAACCTTCGTTAGCTGCAAATAAGATACTAACTTGTTCTGCAACGCTTAGAGGTTTGTATTGAGCTTGTTTCAATACTTCTGTAAGTTTTTGACCTTTGAGTAGTTGTTTCTTAGTTGTAGCATCCAAGTCTGATGCAAACTGAGCGAACGCTTCAAGTTCTCTGAATTGAGCCAAATCAAGTCTCAATTTACCAGCAACTTTTTTAATCGCTTTAGTTTGAGCGGCACCCCCAACCCGAGATACCGAAATACCAGCGTTGATAGCAGGTCTGATACCAGAGTTGAATAAGTTTGATTCTAGGAATATTTGACCATCGGTAATAGAAATTACGTTAGTCGGAATATACGCAGAAACGTCACCAGCTTGAGTTTCAATGATAGGAAGAGCGGTAATACTACCACCACCAAGTTCATCGTTAAGCTTAACAGCTCTTTCAAGTAATCTTGAGTGTAAGTAGAATACGTCTCCAGGATATGCTTCACGTCCTGGCGGTCTTCTCAACAATAAACTCATGGCTCTATAAGCTTGAGCTTGTTTAGTCAAATCGTCATATATGATAAGAACGTGTTTACCTTGTTCCATAAATTCTTCTGCGATTGCAACCCCAGCAAATGGAGCAATATATTGTAGAGGAGCAGGTTCATTAGCTGTTGCAGAAACGATGATTGAATAATCCATAGCTCCGTGTTTTTCAAGTGTTTTAGCTAAGTGAGCAACAGTAGAAGCTTTTTGTCCGATTGCAACATAGATACAAATTACATCTTGACCTTTTTGGTTGATGATTGTATCGATTGCGATTGCAGTTTTACCTGTTTGACGGTCACCGATAATAAGTTCACGTTGACCACGTCCGATTGGTGTAAGAGCATCAATTGCAGTTAAACCTGTTTGTAGAGGTTCGTGTACTGATTTTCTTGCAACAATCCCTGGAGCAACTCTTTCAACTGGACGAGTTTTGTTTGAAATGATATCGCCCTTACCGTCAATAGGTTCACCAGTTGGGTTAACAATACGTCCGATTAAGCCATCACCTACAGGAACGGATGATATTTTACCAGTTGTTTTTACTGTCATACCTTCTTTGATGTGAGTATATTCACCAAGAATTACAACCCCTACGTTATCTTCTTCAAGGTTAAGGGTAATACCCAAAGTACCTTTGCCGTCTTCAAACTCTACAAGTTCGTTTGACATAACGTTACGAAGTCCATAAACTCTCGCAATACCATCACCAATTTCAAGAACGCTACCGACGTTTGAAACCTCTGTTTTAGATTCATAGTTTTCTATATTTTCTTTGATTATAGAACTAATTTCATCAGGATTAATAACTGTCATTCTTTTCCCTCTTTATTTTATAATATTTCTACTTATGCTTTGTAATTTACTTTTAATACTTGTATCGATGATACTGTCATCAATAATAAATATAAGTCCTCCGATGATATCAGCATCAACTGACCATTCAACGTCAACTTGTTTGTTTAATTTTTTTGATAATCTTTCTTTGATTGAATTTCTTTTTGCAGAAGTGATGTCAACCGCAGAAACGATTTCTATTTGAACAAAATTATTTGATTTGTTTAATTCTGCTTGGAATTCATATAAAATAGTTTCCAAAATATTGAAACGGTTTCTTTCTATCAAATACAATAAAAAATTCTTAGTAATTTTATTTATATTTTTAAAGATTTTATTAATAATATTTTTCTTATCATCTTTAGAAATACTAGGAGCTTGCATAAATTTTGATAATTCTGCAGAACCTTTTATAGATTCAGTTATATCATTCAATTCTTTCAAGACGTTTTCTTTAGGAATAGAATTAGAGTCGCACAATTCTAGTAATGCTTGAGCATACCTTTTTGCAACACTTTTAAATTCGCTTTGTTCTACTTTTTTCATAACTATATTTTTACTCCGTCGATAGATTCTAAAGCATCTAAGCTTTCATCAATATATCTTTCTTGTAAGGAACTATCTTTTTTAAGTTCTGATTTAATATGTTCTTCAGCTTCTTTAACAGCTTCTAGAGCCGTTTCTTTTGTAATCTCTGTTTTTAGAGATTTAATATTAGAATCAATGGTTTTTTCACCACTTTTGCCTATTTCAAGTTTTAGTTTTTCACTCTCTTCTAAAAGTTTTTCTCCAAGAGTTTTCGCATTTTCTTCTGCTGTTCGAAGGATGTCTAACATTTTTTCATCTATAGAAGTTACAGAATTTTGTACTTCGTATAGAGTTTTTAAACTTTCATCTTTTGCGCTTTCAGCATCAGTAATGTTTTTTTCTAATTTTTTTCTTCCGAGTTCAATTTTATTTCCAAGATCAAATTTCTTAACCATCCAACCAAGAATCCAAATCATCACAACGAAGTTGAATAAATTTGATTCGCATATTTGTTTCCATATTTCTAATAGATGTTGCATTAAAATTGCCTCTTATAAATTATACTTGTGTTTCGTACCCTAAAATCTTTGATGCAATGATACCGGCAAGATTTTTTACTTCGGACTTAAGCTCACTTTTTGTAATATTAGCTTCGCCCTCAACTACTGCAGATGCTCTCGCAATCTCTTTTTTTGTAAGATTTTTTTCGTACTCTAAAATAGATTCTTTTTTGTCTTTATATTCTTTGATTACTTTTTGATAAAGTTCTCTAGAAGATTTTTGAGCTTTTTCTATACTTGATTTTTCCCACTTAGTTAATGTATCAATTTTTTCATTAGAAATTCTTGATTTTTCCAAGTTCTTATCAATCAAATCTTTACGTTCATTAACTATTCTTCCAAGTGGTTTGTATAGAATAGCATTCATAATAATCATAAAAATTATGAAACTAAACATTGCGATAAAAAAAGTTGCATTAAACTCTAGCATAAAAATATCCTTTAAATTGTTAAAATAGGGGAGTTTATAAACTCCCCGAAAAACTTGTTACTTAGCGAATACTAACAATAAAGCGATGAATAACGCATAAATTGAAGTAGCTTCTGCTAAACCTGCACCAATAATGAAGTTTTTGAAAGCTTCACCTTTGATTTCTGGTTGTCTAGCGATAGCATCTAAAACACCTTTAGTTGCAATACCTATACCAATACCACCACCAAATACGCCTAATGCTGCAATACCTGCACCTAATTTTGTTGCATCAAATGCTGCTGTTGCTAATTGTTCTACTGCCATAATTTAATTTCTCCTTTATCAATTTTTTGGGTTGAGCACCCGATTTACTTTTATTCTTACTGTTCTGAAAGTTTCATTTATTCTTCTTCGTCAGTTACCGACATTGTTATGTATGTTGATGTTAATAAAGCAAATACTAATGCTTGGATTAGAGCAACAAACAATTCAAATAACATAAACGGTAAAGGTACGAAGTAAGCAACCATTCCAAGGAATGTCATTACCATTATTTCACCTGCCAAAATATTGGCAAATAGCCGTAGAGCAAGTGAGAATGGTCTGACGAATAGTTCTAATCCATCAATTAGCGTTGTCATAATTCCACCAATAGACCAACCGTGGAAAAAGAATTTAACAACACCGTGTTTTTGAATACCATAATATATATAATAGATTGATACAACGATAGCCATTGCAGCAGTCATATTAATATCATTATCAGGAGAAGCAAGTTCTCCGGAGGTCAAATGAATAATCCTCAAAGGAATTTGACCAATTAAATTTGCAGTTAAAATAAACATAAACAAAGTTAGGATAAGCGGATTGTGCTTTTTAGATTCTTCTTCGCCCATTCCCCCACTTGTAATTGCAGAGAAATAATTAATTATACTCTCTCCAATATATTGGAGTTTTGTAGGAATAACTGAAGCATTTCTAATAATTAAGATAGCAAAAACAATCAAAAGCCCCATGGCTAACCACATGGTTAAAAGGGTATCCATATTACAAGCAATGCTGTGCCCAGCTATAATCTTTGTTACTAACCAGTGACTACTTTCGCTCATATTACTCTTCCATCTTTTATTTGCAGGATTCGGGGTTTTGATTTTTATAAATCATCGAGAACCACACAAACGTTTGTTGTAACATTTTTTAGTCATACTATCATAATAAATATCTTTTTGCAATAAATAATAAATATTAAAATTCAGATTTGAATAGAAAAAATAAATGGCGTGATAAGCCTTGAATATCTCACTTTAAATGTAAATTTTTACAATAAAATATCCTTATATCGGCATTTGTATTAAAATATAACAAAAGAACTAATTTAAAAACTTGTAGAAAATAAATATAGAGGTATAAGTTGGACGAAATAAAAATATTTGAACAAAATAAAGTTCGATCTTTATGGGATGAAAAAATTGAAAAGTGGTATTTTTCGATAATTGATATTGTACAAATTTTATCAGAGAGCAAAAATCCTCGACGTTATTGGAGTGATTTAAAAGCTAAGCTCAAAGAAGAAGAGGGTTTTGAGCAGTTGTACGAAAAAATCGTACAACTGAAATTAATATCTGCTGATGGAAAAAAATACGCAACGGATTGTGCTGATGTTGAAACTATTCTCAGAGTAATTCAATCTATTCCAAGCCCAAAAGCGGAGCCTGTAAAACAATGGCTTGCCAAAGTCGGTTATGAGCGGATGAAAGAAATGGCAGACCCATCTATGGCAATAGATAGAACAAGAGATACATACAAAAAACTTGGAAGAAGTGACAAATGGATTCAGCAGAGAATGACAGGGCAAGAAACTCGAAATAAATTGACGGATTATTGGAGTGAACACGAAATCAAAAAAGGTGATGAGTATGCTATTTTAACAAATATTATTCATGAAGAATGGGCAGAAGTTTCTGTTAAGGAACATAAAGAAATCAAAGGTTTAAAATCTCAAAATTTAAGAGACCATATGTCAGAAGCTGAATTGATTTTTACCGCACTAGCTGAACTTTCAACTCGTCAACTTGCTGAACAAACCGAAGCGACAGGCATGGTTGAAAACAAACAAGTTGCGAAAAAAGGCGGAGGTATTGCCAAACGTGCAAAAAAAGATTTTGAAGAACAAACAGGAACAAAAGTAGTAACAGGTGAAAACTACTTGCCCCAAAAGAATAAACCTAAGAAAATTGAGAAAAAAGAGAGTTGATTATGCAAATTAAAAAATGAGAATAATCAATCTTTAATAAATTAGGAGTATAAACGTGGAATTAAAAAACGAACCAAAATACTTAGTAGCATATTTAGATTTACTTGGAACAGAAAAAATATTTGAAAAGGATATAAATAATCAAACTAAATTAATTAATGATTTGTTATCTATATATGAAACTGCTCTTGGGGATGTTAAAAGAGTTAGCAACGCAGTTGTTGATTGCAATTTAAAAACAAATATCTTTTCAGACAACATATTAATTGCTATTGATTATGATGAAAATAATTCTGAAGCAGAACAAGAACAATTAAAATTACAAATCTTTCTTACTTTTGTTGCAAAAATACAATTTATTTCTTTTACAAGAGGATATCTTTTAAGAGGTGGTATTGATTATGGAGATTTGTATATAAATCAAACATTTTGCATCGGAAAAACTTTAATTGATACCTATCATATAGAAAACAAAGTTGCTAAATATCCTCGTATAGTTACAAATAATATCAAAATAGTAGAAGATTCAAAAAAAATACAACGATTAAACACCAAATTTTTAAAAGATTCTGATGGAAAGTTCTTTTTGGATTTTTTAAATTTTTTTGATAATGAAGCAAGTAAGAAAATGGCTTATGCTAAAATACCAAATTTATATAATAAAAAATTTGAAGAAGATATTAAAGGTGCAAAACAAATAGTTGAAAAGATTGAATGGACTATCAATTATTATAATAAAAATTGTAGTGGTTTACCTTTACAAGAATATAGATTAAACACCTTATCAGTCGAGGAAGAATATGCAAAATAAGCCTAAAATTAATATTTAAAGAATTTTAGGATGACTGGAAAGAGAAAAGACTTGAGTCTTTAAAATACCATAATAGATTTATGACTACGTACGTAGTACCTCTTTGTGGAGGAGGTCGGGATTGTTTGTGAGCCAATGGCGAACAACTACAAGCACGGGTGGTGGTTAGTATAAAGATTCAAACCCCAAAACTTCATCTAATTTTTGAAAAACACCTTCTATATTATTATCAATGTCATTGTTCCAAAATCTAATTATCTTAAACCCTTTTGATTCTAAAAATTTTGTTCTTATATTATCTTTTTCTATCTCTTCTGTTTCGTTATGGTGACCACCATCAAGTTCAATAATTATCCATTGTTCTTTGCATACAAAATCTGCAATAGAACTTCCAATGGGATATTGTCTTTTGAATGCCAAATTATGATATCTGTGATTTCTCAATAACTGCCACATTTTATTTTCTTGTGGTGTTGAATTTTTTCTCAAGGTTCTTGCTAGTATATTTTATTGTTTCATAGATTAATTTTACCATAACTAACCACCACCCGCATCCGTAACCCAAGTCCAGAATCATTTCCAAATTATTCGGGCATGACCAAAAGCGTGGTTTTGGTCATCTTACGGGTTTGACTCACGTTGTTCGTCATCACCCTTCCGAAAATTTGGCTCCTCCTTAAAGAGGTTTATATAGTTTTCCTTATCTATATTGTAGAGCTAATGTAAGGTGTTGTTCTAATATTTTTTCTGAATTATTTAGGTCGGCGATAGTTCTTGCAAGTTTTATTATTCTATTATATTTTCTGCCTGATAATTGATATTTTTTTGCTGCAAATTCAAGAATAGCCATGCTATTTTTATCCAATTCGCAATATTTTCTTATCAATTTATTTGTCAATTCAGAATTTGTTAAAATTTCATCATTTTTATATCTTTCGGCCTGAATCTTTCTTGCTTTTATAACTCGTTCTCTAATTTTAAGAGAAGATTCATTTTCACCTTTTATATTAATTAATTCTTCCGTTGTTAGTCTTGGAACGGTAATGATTAAATCTATTCTATCTAATAATGGACCTGATAATCTTGATTGATATTTTTGTATTTGAACTTCTGAACATGTGCATTGCTTTTCTTTGTCTCCTAAAAACCCGCATGGGCATGGATTCATTGCTCCAACAAGCATAAATTTTGATGGATATGTTATTGATGTTTTCGCCCTAGATATTACTATTTCGCCATCTTCAAGTGGTTGTCTTAGAGTTTCTAATACTTGTCTTGGGAATTCAACCATTTCATCTAAGAATAAAACTCCTCTATGAGCAAGAGTTATTTCTCCAGGTTTTGGATTTGTTCCTCCACCGATGATTCCTGTAGCGGAAGCGGTGTGATGTACAGGTCTGTACGGTCTTTTTGTCATAAGTGGTTCTTCTTTTGGTAAGAGCCCTGAAATACTATAAATTCTTGTGAGTTCAAGTGCTTCCTGAAGTTCTAATGGTGGAAGAATTGATGCAAAACATTTTGCCATAAGGGTTTTCCCTGAGCCGGGAGAACCTGTCATCAAAATATTATGGTTTCCTGCGGCTGCTATTTCAAGAGCTTTTTTAGCTTTTTCTTGACCTTTGACTTCCTTAAAATCATACGAAAACTCTGTTTCTAAATTTTCTGTTAGATATTCATTAATATCTACGTTTGTGGCAGGTATTGGAGTGTCTGTAAAATGGTTTACCAAATCACACAAGTGTTTTAACCCTATTATATTTATTCCTTGTACGAGAGCTGCTTCTTTTGCGTTTTCAATTGGTACGAAAACAGTTTCTACATTTTTTGATTGAAGTTCACTTACCAGAGGTAAAATTCCATTTACACCTCTTAGTGTCCCATCAAGAGAGAGTTCGCCAATGAACCCCGAGTTTTTAATATTTTCTTTTTCTATCAAACCTTCTTCTAATAGAATTCCGACGGCCATTGGAAGGTCAAAATTTGTTCCTTCTTTTTTGATATCAGCTGGGGCAAGGTTTATTACAACACGTCCTCTTGGGAAGGAATAACCTGAATTTTTGACAGCTGATCGGATTCTTTCACGAGCTTCTGAAACCGCATTATCAGGCAGCCCTACGATACTAATATTAGGTAGAGAGTTAATTACATCAACTTCTACTTCAACTTCGCAGGCCTCAATTCCAAAGGTTGTTGCTGTCATACATTTACAAACCATGGTTATTATTCTATTACAAACAGGGGTAAATAGAATAGGGGTAAATAGTTTATTAAAAAATCAAGTGTTTTTTACCGCTCGGTAAAATTTAGAGTAAAAACTGCTTTTCAGGGTCAAAATGTCCCGAACGGTAAAATTTAGAAATCATTATTTAGATGTCACAATTATTTAATAATTTGATAAATTAAATAGAAATAAGTTACAATTGTCTGTAGATATAATTCAATCAGTTTAAATATAGACATAGATAGAGGTTATTATGGCAAGAAAAATATTAGCAATAAATTTTGGCGGAATCGGTGATGAAATCTTATTTTTACCTACTTTATGGTCTTTAAAAAAAGAGTTCCCAAGTGCTAAAATAACATTAGCACTTGAATCCCGTGCGATGGGAGTTAAGGATTTAACGGATATTATTGACGATGTTATTCCTGTAGATATTAAATCAAAGAATAAATATACAGAACTGTTTGCTCTTATAAGTAAGGCGATTTTTGGAAACTATGACTTGGTTGTTGCTTCTGGGGGGAGTCCTATGATGAGTGTTATTCTTGCAGCTACTTTTATTCCTAGAAGAATTGGATATGATACGGGGGCTTTAAGTAGATTTCTTTTGACAGATGCTGTGTCTTTGAACAAAGATAAGTATGCGGCTTCTATGTACCATGATTTAGTTAATCCTATAACTTCCGAAAAAACAGAGTTGCCGATTATTGATATAAACATTAAAGAAAAAATTCCTAATTCAGTTTTAATTCACCCAGGAGTTAGTAGAATAAGTAAACTTAAAGGAATTGAAAAAACAATCAAAGGTTATGAATGGGCTCAATTAATAGATTTATTGCAGCAAGCTGGTAAACATGTAATTCTTGCAGGTGGGCCTGATGATGTTGATTATATAAAAGAAATAGAAGAATATACAAAGATAAAAAGTTATGAAAATTATTATGGTAAAACTAAAAATCTTACTGAACTTGCGGAATTAATTTCTTCTGCGGAAAAATTTGTATGTTCCGATTCTGCTCCTCTTCATATAGCTGTTGCATTAGGGGTTAAAACATATGTATTTTTTGGGCCTACAGATGACAATAAATTGATTCCTCAAAATGAAAATGTTGTTCCAATTAAAAATGATTCTAAATGTCCTGACAAACCTTGTTTGTGGGAAAAAAGAAAAATGTCATGCATGGAATTAGGTTGTTTAAAATATGATTTTAGGCATGTTTCTAATCTAATAATAAAGAATTAATCCAAAAGTATTAATTTTTTGTTACAAATCGTAATCCGTGAAATTCTTTTGTAGCAATACTTTTCTTGGCTATCGTTTATGTACCGACAAAAATCTTGTAGCTTAAGGATTGATTTAATGATATATTATTGTTATAAATTTATCTGGACCCCAAGTAGTCCATTAAGTATACACATTAGTAAAAAAAGGAAAAGGTATAAATTATGTCATTACCAAATGTAGCGTATTTTTCAATGGAAATTGCATTAGATCAGTCTTTAAAAACTTACTCAGGTGGTCTTGGTTTCTTAGCAGGTTCTCATATGTTATCTGCAGGATACTTACAGATGCCAATGGTTGGTGTAACAATGCTATGGTCATATGGATATTATGATCAAAGAATTGATCACTCTGGTCAAGTAGAAGTTGCTTATATTAGAAAATATTATGATTTTCTAACTGATATTGATGTTACCGTTGAAGTAGATGTTTTTGGCGAAAAAGTAAAAGTAAAATCATACAGAGTAGAACCTGAATTATTTGGTGCTTGCCCTGTATATTTATTAACAACAGATATTGAAGGAAATAGTGAATGGGCAAAGAGAATTTCTCACAGATTATATGATGGTGACGAAAGAATCAGAATCGCTCAAGAAACTATTTTGGGTATTGCAGGTGTTAGAGTTCTTCAAAAAGTGGGATATGACTTTGATGTTGTCCACATGAATGAAGGTCACGCACTTCCTGCCGCATTTGAATTGTTGAAACAAGCAAATGGCGACTTGAATGAAGTTAAAAAGAAAACTGTATTCACAACACATACACCGGTTGCTGCAGGTAACGAAGTTCACTGGGTAGATACACTATTAGAAGGTGGTTTCTTCTCAGGATGTTCAAGAGAAAGAGCTGTCCAATTGGGTGGTGAAAACTTCTCTCTAACAGTTGCAGCCTTGAGAATGTCTAGAATTTCTAATGCAGTATCTCAATTGCACGGTTTAGTTGCTAACAAAATGTGGGAATGGGTTGATGGTAGATGTCCAATTAGGGCTATCACTAACGCAGTTAACCTTCATTACTGGCAAGACAAGAGAATGACTGGTGATGATTCTGACGAAAAATTACTAGCAACAAAACGCGAAATGAAAAAAGAATTGTTCAAACATGTTGCTAACGTAGCTGGAAAAAGATTTGATCCAGACGTTTTGACAATTACATGGGCAAGAAGATTTGCTGATTACAAACGTGCTTGGTTAATCTTAATGAACAAAGACAGAATCAATAAATTGTTAGATGAAAACAAAATTCAAATCATCTTCGCTGGAAAATTCCATCCGGATGATATTATGGGTAAAGAAATGTTCAACAAATTGTTGAATCGTTCTCATTCACTGAAGAATGTTGTTGTATTACCGGGATATGAATTGCAATTATCAGGTTTATTGAAACGTGGTTCAGATATCTGGTTAAATACTCCTCTAAGACCATTCGAAGCATCAGGTACTTCAGGTATGTCAGCTAACGCTAACGGTGCTTTACACTTATCAATCTATGATGGTTGGACTGTAGAAGGAACATTCAATGGTATCAATGGTTATACGGTTGAGTATGAAGGATTAGATGATGATATGCCTTGGGAAGATCGTCACTGGAAAGATCATGAATGTGTAATGAGCATTATTGAAGATCAAATTATTCCTACATACTATAATAACAAACAAGAATGGGCTAGAATGATGCGTCAAGCTATCAGAACAGCTGAAGCTTACTTCAACTCTGATAGAATGGTTGTTGAATATTATAACAGATTGTACAAACCAATCGCTCATGATGATTCATCAGCTGGAGAAGATAAGAAAGAAATGAATATTTCTGAAGCTCCAACATTTGATGCTTGGACATTTTCAAACATTAAATAATTAATTTTTTATTAATAGTAAAAAGAGGTAATTACATCGTAATTACCTCTTTTTTTAATTCTTGTACATTCGGGCTATACCAATGAGGGGTGTTTATGCGAAGATTTACTAAGAATCATTATTCTGTGTAAAAATGAACAAATGAGGTAAATATTATTAAATCGTTTTATGGTATTATTAAGTAAACTAGATTTTAGAGGGAGAAATATGCTTAAACTGTTAGTAAAATTATTAGGCGGTTCAAACGAGAAAAAAATTAAAGAAATCCAAGGTACAATTGATTATATAAACACATTAGAACCAGATTTTGAGAAATTGTCTGATGAGGATTTGAAGGCTAAAACAGAAGAATTTAGAGACATTCTTGCACACAGACCAACATCCGATAATTTAAAAGCAGATAGAATTCTTGAAAAAGAAGCAATAGACTCTATTTTACCTGAAGCTTTTGCAGTTGTTAGAGAGGCCGCAAAAAGAGTTTTGAATATGCGCCATTTTGATGTTCAGTTGATGGGTGGATATTTTTTACATAATGGTCAAATCGCCGAAATGAGAACAGGTGAAGGTAAAACTCTTGTAGCGACACTTCCTGCGTATTTGAATGCTTTGACTGGTAAAGGTGTTCACGTTATTACGGTTAATGATTATTTAGCAAAACGTGATAGTGAGTGGATGGGAAGAATTTATAAATTCTTAGGTTTAACAGTTGGTGTTATTCTTTCCGGCGGGAAAAATGAAGAAGATTTTGATGTAAAAAAAGCAGCTTATAATTGTGATATTACCTATGGTACAAATAACGAATTTGGGTTTGATTACCTGAGAGATAATATGGCAGGCAGTTTAGAAATGATGGTTCAGAGACCATATAGTTATGCAATCATCGATGAAGTTGATAGTATTTTGATTGATGAAGCTAGAACACCATTGATTATTAGTGGGAAAATTGAAAAATCTGCTGATACATATAAATTGATGGCAAAAATTGCTCCTAAATTAGAAAAAGATGTTGATTACGAAGTTGATGAAAAAAATAAAAACGTAATATTGTCTGAAGAAGGTATTGATAGAGCCCAAGAATTAATTGGGTGCAAAGATTTATTTGATATTTCGACTCAGTATGCACATCATTTATTGCAAGCCCTGAAGGCAAAAGAATTATTTGTTAAAGATACAGATTATGTAATTAAAAACGGCGAAGTAATGATAGTTGATGAATTTACAGGTCGTTTAATGGAAGGAAGACGTTGGTCTGATGGATTGCACCAAGCAATTGAAGCAAAAGAGGGTGCTAAAATCCAAGATGAAACTCAAACCTTAGCTAGTATTACTTTCCAAAATTTATTTAGATTGTATCCTAAATTGTCAGGGATGACGGGTACTGCAATGACAGAAGAAGCAGAATTCGGCAAGATTTATAATCTTGAAGTAACGGTTGTTCCTACAAACAAGCAAGATATAAGAACGAATTATCCTGATGTTATTTATAAGACTGAAAAAGGCAAATTTGATGCAGTTGTTGAAGATATTATTGCTCAGAACAAACTTGGAAGACCAGTTCTTGTAGGTACAATCAGTATAGAAAAATCAGAATATATTGCAGAGCTTCTTAAAAAAAGAGGAGTAAAGCATAATGTCTTAAACGCTAAATATCACGAAAAAGAAGCATATATTATCGCTCAGGCAGGCAGATATGGAGCAGTTACAATTGCTACAAACATGGCCGGTCGTGGTACAGATATACTTTTAGGTGGTAATGCTGAATATTTGGCGAAAGAAATGTTAGAGAATAAAAAATATACTCCTCAGAAAACTCCAAATTATGAAGAAAAGAAAGAGCAAGCTTTAAGTGAAGCAAAGAAAATTACTGAGGAAGAACACGAAAAAGTTGTTGAGGCTGGTGGTTTACATGTAATTGGAACTGAGCGTCACGAATCTCGTCGTATTGATAACCAATTAAGAGGTCGTGCTGCAAGACAGGGTGACCCTGGTTCTACAAGATTTTTCTTGTCACTTGAGGATAATCTTATGAGAATATTTGGTGGTGATAAATTAGTTAATATAATGAATATGTTGAATGTTGAAGAGAATATGGCAATAGAGTCAGGTCTTATAACAAAACAAATTCAATCTGCTCAAAGAAAAGTTGAAACTTACCATTTTGATATACGTAAAAATGTATTGGAATACGATGACGTTATGAATGTACAACGTGAAAAATTCTATGCTCAACGTAGAAAAGTGCTTGAAGGTAAGAATTTGGGCGAAGACTTATTGTATATGATGGATAGTGAACTTGATAGATTGTTGAAAAGTTATATTGCACCTGAACAGCCTCCTGAAGAATATATTGCAAATGACTTGGATACAATGGTTAAAGAATTACATTCTATTATTCCTCAAGTTGAGTATTTGAAAGTAGATGATATTAAGACTCTTAGATTTGATGATATGTATGCTAAGTTAAGAGAAGCAATGGCTAACGCATATAGAGACCATGAAAAAGAAGTTGTTACTTTCTATAACGATGTCATGAAAGAATATAATCAAGATAGGGCTCCTGAAGAAGTATACGCAGAAGACAATGTAATGCGTAATATTGAGAAGGACATTCTGTTAAGAGTTGTAGATAACAAATGGATTGATCACCTTCATAATATTGATATCTTAAAAGATGGTATTGGTTTGCGTGCTTACGGACAAAAAGATCCATTGATTGAGTACAAACGTGAGGCGTATGATTTGTTTAATACTATGATGCACGAAATCCAAGGCGATACAGTTAAATATTTATTCCGTACAAAATTTGGCGTCCAATTCGTCGGTGAGTAGGTGCTACGCACATAAACAAGTTACGTCTTAATTCCAGTTATTTTTTATATTTGTATTGTCATAAATTATTTTAATAATATGAGCCAAAAATAACTCGTTGTTCATTTAAATTTCTAAAATACGCACGTAGACAAGGGGTTAATATAAGAATTATTTTCTAAATTAGGTTTACAAATTTTAATTAATAATCCCACACACGTCAATAATTCATTTCCAGTTTTTCGTCATTCTGAGTAACGCGAAGAATCTAAGTGTTATGCACATAAACAAGTTACGTCTTAATTCCAGTTATTTTTTACATTTACCCCTGTTATCCTGAATTTATTTCAGGATCTAATAAACGGATGTCTTTGCGAGGAGGGAATTATTTATTCCCGACGTGGCAAACCAAGCAAATTATCACTAGAATTCGGAGTTTGCAGAAAAATTCTTAATATTTGTTTACCAAAAATTATTTATTGTCCGAGTGGGTTCAAATGAATGTCTTGTATTGCGTTCAACCCATTTACAAATTTTTACATCTAAATAAAACAATTTAGATGTAATTTTATATTCATAATCCATATCTCTGTTTTTTAAATTGTCTATTATATCCATATGGTTTTAATAGTGGTAAGCAATTTAAATAAGGAGAAAAAATATGTTTTCAAATTCCCCGGATATGGATTTTCGCTAGAATACGAAAAAACTCCAAAATATACAATTTTGAGAGTTTTTCGTATTCGACGTAGAGGATGTGAAGGGTAAGAATAGTCTAAGTAAAAGACTATCTTGCCCTTCACTGGACTATGGAGCCGTAAGAAAAATTGAAAATTTTCCCTCAGGCTCATTAATCAAGATGTATTAAAGAATCTAGATAAATACAATTTCTATAGAACAAATTGTTATGGCAAAGACGATGAACTTGAGGCTTTCCGATACGCTTACAGATATGGCTTTATCACGGTATTTTATGGCGAAAAAGTAGCCAAAACACTTTTACAAAAGGATATCAAGGATTTTGATACAAAGAATTTGGACTCTATAACTTCAATGAGTATGAAATTGTGGAACGCTAAAGTAGGTATAAACGCAGGGAGCTTGATAGATAAAGCTCTTAAAGGACATGATTATGATATGGATACAATAAAAAACGCACTATCAAATCAAATAGTTGATGAGATGAAAAAGGGAAATATGAAAACAACTCCTTCTGATTTTAGAAATTATGATGATTTTGACTTTGAAACGGGGGTAAATGATGGTGCAAATGATAGGGTAAAAGATGATAGTTCAAAGAATACAGATAGTGGAAAAAATAAAAAAGATAACAAATCATATAGTGATAATTCTGCTTTAAAGATAGAAATAGAAAAAGACGAACCTATGCCAAGTACATCAGCTCCAGTTGGTTATCATTATGAACAAACACCATGCGTGGGTTCATACGAGGTAGAAGGTTATACTCGTGATGATGGACTTATTTAGGTCTTGGAATATTGGTAGCTCAAAACTTTAGGACTACATTACACAAATTTTTTTAAAATTTGTTTCATTCCGCAAA
>Ga0302271_10000513_pt1 | contig 38023 bp, 22 predicted proteins | sample III_Bog_N1_1_FD_198767 | JGI IMG/M metagenome (GOLD analysis project Ga0302271, IMG submission 198767) | Peat permafrost microbial communities from Stordalen Mire near Abisko, Sweden - III_Bog_N1_1 | ecosystem: Environmental > Terrestrial > Soil > Wetlands > Peat | place: Sweden: Abisko... | reverse complement strand
TATAATTTCGAAAATCAACAGCACAATCTTTAGAATTGTGATTTAGTGATCAATAATCCAATCGGGAAATGAGCTTTTTGCAAAGATAGAATTGCTATTAGTAAAAAGAATGTATATTCTTGAACTATTCATACTCGTTTGGGTTTTTATTTTGTAGAAATTTACTAGAGTGTTCAAAGATAATCAAGTAGAAGATGATAATAAATCCATATAAAAATACAATATTGTACTCCAAAAACTTTCTTTTAACACATACAGATAGCAATATCTTTTTTTGAAAATGTTTTTGCTTTCAAATATAAATAAACGACAATATTAACCTTTAAAAAAACATAACTCCACGACAATATGAAGTTTAGGCTCTCACTATGTTATCTTCTTAGGTGAAAGAATGCACTCAAAAGGAACAAGCATGTAAGTTGATTTATGATATCTTTCCCAAGTTACGTGGTTCTTTTTATTTTTAAGAAAAAACAGCAGCTCATCAAATTCGGTTATCGAGAGAATTGTTTATTCGTTGAGTTGCACAATCCGAGAAATAATGTCGATTAATGCTGTGTGGCCGTCAAGTAAGAACATATCCATAGCAAGTTACGCAAGAGGAAGAGGACACTTGCAAGCTAGAATAGAGAATAATTCGTGATCAAATACAGCACCTAATTCAATTTCCTATTCTTTTAAATGAGATAAAACCTTAGGAGAATGCTCTTTAATGCTGTTTTGAAGTGCATCTAGCAGCTAATAGCGTTTAACCATGTTTTGCTAAAATATTTTGAAATGATTTTTTTCATGCATTATGAAGAAAAATATCCAAAATGCCCATTCTTCAATCATCGAATCAGTAACTTAAGCAACTCCAAATGATTTTTTAGGGTTTTTGAAGTTTCGTTGATCATGAAGAGTTAGCAGAATAATCGCTACAATCATGTTAGTTCCTTAGGCATATCCAGTTCCTGAAGAGTCAATATTACAGAATGCATTAATCACACGGAAAAGCGATTTTTATCCTTGCGAATCAGGTCCTGAAAAAAATGGAGATTCTCCCATCGTTCGATGGAGATCCTTCTTAACTTCAGGTTCCCATCTGTTGTTTACAGCACCAGCAAGCCGCTCGAAAATTCCTTTTTCGTATCGTGATTATAAAGCTTGTATATCCGCAAGCCACATCCAAATTCTAGGACGCATTGAAGCAGGTATTCCTGCTCGCAGGCTTGTTTTGAGTTCACTGTAAGAAGTGTTTTATCTCGTTTTAGATTTTGTCACCTAGACCCAGTCTCTTAGGGAGTAAACTACATTATTTTCTTAAGTTTCCTGATAATCATTTTCAAGGAAATTCTATTTTTCTGGCATATTATTTTGGAGTCTGCCATCTTAAACATTAGTTTATTCTTCATAATTATTGTTATTTTCCTTTTGATCAGCATCAAGATTGCTTTTAGGAGTATTTTGTTTATCCGAAGATGTATCAAGTTGCAAGGATTTGTTCTTAGAAAAACTTTATTCTTAAATGCTTGTTCTATCTCTTCCTTCAGGAAGCAAAGAGTCGTTTGTAGACGCTGAGGAAGTGAAAGCTTTAAGAATAAACATACGTTAGTTATGTTGTTGATTTGCAATTACTCCTTGGTAGATTCTTTCTAAAAACAATTTGATTTATTATCGAAAATAGTGCGTTTCTGAAAAATAATTGAAGATATTCTAGGGAATACACTTATCAATTAGGTAATAAAATCGCTCTGCATTTCTTATTCCAAAGATTATTAATAAATCCAACTAATTTTAGTGCATAATTTCATCTTTTTTCTACTTTAAAGATTTAAATATTAATGAGTTTAATAATTATTTCAAATAGCGAAAAGAACAGATTGATTTAGATTGCAACTTTTTTGTCCATAGCATCCATTTTGTTTCGTGAATCAGCCATGCTAGTTTTTATGATTTAGAATTGGTATTGAATCTGGAAGATTTCTCTTCATTCAAGCCAATTATCTTTCTGATTACTGAAACAATTATCAACAGACAGAAAATAGCTTTTCAACCTGCTATGTTCTAAATAATTGGAAAAAAAGTAAATTAATATCATATTCATGCTCCTTTCAAAGAAAGAACTTATTAAATTTACCTTGCTATTTTCAACTTATTTTCTTAAAAAATTAAGCAATTCTTTAATCTTTCTGTCTGAATTCTAAAAGTTCGTTTAAACCATTTGACTATTACTCCAATTTTGTATATAAAATGAATGTTCTCAATAAACAAATGGAATAACTGAACTACATTAAGATTTCGCAGTTGAGATAAATATTTTTTTGAATTCAAATGCAATCTAAAAAATCTAAGTATGCCCGTTTTTCTATGTGTTAACTCCCTTTCCCCCTAGTTATCAACAGTTCGCAAGGAAGTGTTTAGTTTGAATTTATATTCAAACGAATAAGATAGAAGTATTAAACTCTTAAATTTCATTTTAAAATATCCTCTCTTTTTGATTCTTTCTCTCAATTTGAATCAAAAATAAAAATAACAAAAAAAGCATAACAACAACAAAATATTGTTATTTCACTTCTTTTTTTGGACAGAAATATGATTGCAACACATCAACACCATCAAATCAATCACGGGATAGAGCAAAGTATCCTTCCAGTGAAGTCCAAAGCTTGCAGATCTTACTCAACCAATAACTAGAGTCTTGATTAGATCATGAAGAAAGCAAACGAGATCATCCGCAAATCTAAGAATTCCTGCGCAGCTTAGGAGTTAATCAACGCAAAAGGACTGCATGGCTTAGGCGAATCATTCTTCGCCCTCCCCACAGCTGATTCGCTGTAAAAGAATGGAAGCCTTAGCACGAATAGAGAATGCTTGAAGGTATCTCCTTTTGTAACAGCAGCTTCACCGGAAGCAGCAGCTGAAGACGAAAATAATAATAAGAACATAACTTTTTCAAGTGGAAATAACAACAATAAAACGTTTGAATCATGCGAGAAAACTGAACGAAGCAGTAGTCGATAGTATCAAGAGATGTAATAGCATCACCATTAGCAGTAGATCCCAAAAGTTCAGAGTGAAGCTGATTATTTTTTTGAAAATTTTGATCTTTTAGTTAAAGTTAGTTTCAACAATAATTACACCAGCCAACAAGGTTAGCTAAATGAGTCTTCTGCTGCATAAAACAACAACAATATCTCAGTGATTAGAAGTCTCCAAGGAACATTTGAGAAGATTCGAAAAGAGCAGTAGCAATAACAGCAATAATAGTAGACTATTTTGAATTAGATTGCGAACTCAGCATACAATCCAGTTTCTTAACCATCTAGTTATCTTGTACCAAAATAAACTCAACAAACAGCCATCAGTCCATATTTGCTTCTTCCACCAACACCTAGTGTCTCCAATAGCCATCAACATTCACAATCTTAGCAACAATCTTCATCTTAGCTTTAAAATGAAAGTCTCGATTAATATCTTAAAAGACCATAACCAGCAAAGGTAAAGCAAACCCCTGTCTTTTCAGCACATCCTCCTTTACCATAAAACGCAGCAAGACACAGTCTACAGCATTCTAATAATCAAAATCATGCTCACAACTTTTATAACAGCAACAATTGTAATAATATTCCTGCTAATTCTGCTCGTTTTAGACAACGCCATTCCCTAAATGATAAAGAAAACAATGCTGATTCAGCTAACTCCTGCTCATTCAGCAGCAGCAATAACAACAACAATAATTCTTATTACAACTATGGATAATCATAAATAGTTCCTTCGATGTGTTAATCTAGTGGTTCAAGACAATTACCTAACTCATAATATATCTTTACTACCCCTACAACAGCACATATTCAGCCTATCTAAACCCAAGGAAACAATGCACATTAGCGTTCGTCATCTTACATCATAGAGGGCACATAAAATTACCCTCCTACCAACTCCTTAGCTAATTCTCTTAGCTACTCTAGACCTCGTTCTGACTCAAATGTTAGTGGCCCGCCAGAAATCCTTCTCCCAGAACCACATCTACGAACCAATGGCACATATGCACCTTTAAAAACAAAATCAATTCTCAACATTAAACCTATTGATACCCCATAATCGATGCGATTAAGTAGTTCTTCTAACTGTTCCAACACCAATAATAACCAAATGTCCTTCGCAACGTAACGTAATTCAATCTAAATGAACAATCTCCCTTCAGGATATCATGGAATAGCAGCAAATAAAACTCAAAACCATTCTTCACTGCTAAATAATTTGATTTCAGCTGCATAAAAATAAACACAAAACTCAATTTAATCAGGAGCTGCTTATTAGTTAACAAATACAAACTGCAACTAGCAATCTTCTGCGATTAGCTAGAGATCAACATCAGTCCCAAAGTAAGTTCTTGGAACATAGTATCTTCTTATGAAAAAATGAAGATTCCCATAAAAACATAGCAATATCTTAAAATTATATTTTCTTATTTTTTCCCCCCTCCAAAAATCAAAAAAGAATGAAGACTCAAATTCATAAAAGAACTCTAAAGATTCTTTATTATTCTTCCTTTATCTTCTGATGATTTTCTTGTTGTATCCTAATATCTAAGTTATTTATTAAAGACATTAAACCCGAATATTTAGCTTGCATTTTATAAAAACTAACTTCTTTCTTCCAATACTCACTCTCAAAATCACTTTTTTTTCAAATATTATCCCAAACTTTTACCTTAGAAATTCATGAAAATATTTTTCTTTCTTTTAATGAATTCTCAATTGATATTCCAGTACAATGATGGCATATTTAACAAGCAGTTTTGTTCTAATCTGGGATGTTCACAATGTATTTCCATTGCTGCTATCTTAAGTGAGTGGTCTAAACGCAAGCCCAATGAGAAAAGAAGATCCTGCTGCGATGATTCCGATGATTAATGTTTCCAGCCCTGAAGTCCACCATCGAGAAAAAGTGAAAAAAGATTTTGTGAAACCTAACACAAAAAGGAATATTCCTGTTAATCCAGTTGATATGTAAAACAACATTCCACTATCGGCGATGTAAGTTATCTAGTTAATAAGGAATGGAAGAATCGGCATAAGTCCAAAGGCAACGAAAGAAATGAATGTCACCAAAGCGTTTTTTATGGGATTATCTTCATTGGGTAACAATCCTAATTCTTCTACCATCATAATATCCACCCAGGCAATCTTATTCTTCGAGAAGATTTTAACTACCACCTCAGCATCTTCTCTGCTGATCCCTTTTTACTCATAGAGCTCTATCATTTCGTTCATTTCTTCCTCGGGATTATTCTCAACTTCCCATTCTTCTCGTTATCTTTCCTTTTTCGCAAACTGGATTTCACTCTTCGTTGACAGATAATCTCCCAAAGCCATGCAGATACCATCACCAATCAGATTAGCTATCCCTAGAGCAATCACAACTACAGATGCTAAGTCTGCTCCAGCAACTCCCATAACCACGGAATAAGTTGTTATTATTCCGTCTAGTCCTCCATAAACACCACTTTTGATGTATGCACCCGAGATATTGTGTTTCTCGTTATGATCTCCTAGTAAGTTATCATTCAAGTGTGCATGCTTCGATTCAGCTGCATCTTTGTTTTTATAAGCTGTTCGAGCTTTATCTAAATTCCTTGTGAGCATTCTTGAATTGTTTTGTTTTCAGTTTTTGCTCAGTATTTTGTATTTAGAATTGTATTTTTCTTATGAGAAACAATTAGAATTCTTAATCTGGGTATTGCATTTTTCAAGTAGAAAGTTTTTAAAAATAAAATTTGATCTGCCTGACAGAAAAGTACTCTGAAAATAGCTCTAGCTTTTAAAATCATTAGAACTATCAGAATTTACAATTTGCAGATTGTTCTTTGGTAATAGTAGAATTCAAAATAAGGGAAAAACAAGGCTTCTAATAAGCAAAGTCTTCTAAGGCAGCAAGAAATACAGCTGTGAATAATACAATAACGATTCCAAGCTTATGATGATTTGTTTATTTTTTTAAAAAATTATTGCAATTTCAATTCAAGACAGAAATACAAAATAATATCTTCATTTAGCCTATTCGTCATCGTTGAAAGTAGAATAAATAAATTATTCTATCAATACTAAAGCACTCAATGGTGCATCCATAGGCACTTAATGTCCAGCTCCGTTCACAAGCAAGAAACTAAGATTATCCACGACTTTCTTCTATCCTAATGGGATTCCTTTGTAACTCCAATCAGAATATTCTGTTTATTAGAACTCAGACTATCCTGACCATTGCAGATGATATGCCCATTCTTCAGCACCCCTTTTAATAAACAAAATCAGAAAGACAATCTGTTTGGAATTGTTTTTAAAAAGAAATAATTAATTTTTTACATATAATTGCAAATGAAATCTTGAACTCCAGAATATATGAGTACTTTCATTTTAGAATTGAGTGCTTAAACAAGTTGTTTAATAGCTGATCTGTTTTCTTATCCACTCAACGCGAAACTTACATTATTCACACAAGGTTTCCATTGTTTTGTTCCAGTTTTGAGAATATTTTAGACATCTTATCTACCTAGGAATTTCTCAACTTTTTCGTCTTCAGCTTAGTAGCACCCATCTCCTTGACATGGAACTAGGATGTTGTAGAAATTGAATCTTGGTGGATTGCCAACAATCTCTTGATATGGAAGAGAACATGGCAGTGAAGCTAATATTTCTGGGCTGTGTATCTTCAACAAGAACGAGCAAAACTCGAATTACTTGAGGGTTGATTTGTAGGTTTTTTCAGAGATGAGATTATATGCATAAGCATACTCAGCGTAAGCTGGTTGCTAATAGTAAGGATCAATCTAAGAATTAAAAATAATTGAATAAATGGCGATTCATAATCTATCTTAGTATTGTAGAAAAAATGTAAAAATTAAATGTTTGTTTGTGTTTAATTGAGAGAAAGAAAAAGAGATTAAGAATCTAATTTCTTATTTTACCCATCCATTTCCAATTGCGATTCCTTTGAGATTGATGATAGGATTAGCTTCATCTAGGATTTTAGAAGCTATGGCTGGGATATATTATCCTGCATAAGATTCACCAGAAATATAAAAATCTCTGCCGACATATTGAGGGAATAACACAAAGAATTTGGTGAGAAATTCATAGAAATCTCTTGCAACACCTCGTTCAGTAGTGACAAGATCAAATAATCCAGCATGACTAAATCCTGTCCCTACAGGTTAGTCAACGTATATAAGATTAGCTTTGTTATTCCATGAGAATGGATTAGATTCTAAGGTTGTATCATTTGTAATCTTATATGGACCGTTCTCGTAGAACAAACCAAGCAATGAAGAACATCCAGGACCTCCATTTAGCCAGAGTAAAAGAGGATCAGTTGATGGTTCAGAACGAGACTCAAAGATTACATAATAGAGATCACTGCTGGAGCCAATATCGATGAACCCAGATTCAAAGTTCTCATCTAAGAATATTGGATTCTAGATGGCTGTCACGCTGCTGCAAATGAGCAAAAGACAAACAAGTATGCTAACTTTAGCAAATCCCATTTTTAGATATATTTTCTAAATTATCTTTTTGTTTTGATTTCAATAATCATACACAATAAAGTTTATTAATTTTGCTTTTATCCTTCAAAGTCAGAAGTTTTTCTACAACCAAATGAGAATGTAAAATAATAGATATCTTATTAAAAGTTAGAGTAATCTATTTCAGAAGTTATTTCAATTTTAATAAAAACAATTTTCAAGAATATTTAAGAAATGTGTTCTACAGGACATGGAAATATCGAACATATCGCACAAATTTATCAATATCCTTTTCATTTGTCAAAATTCAAATGGCTTTTGATCAGAAAAGAACTTCCCCTGGAGATCTGGATCCACTTTGAAAGGTAAATCTACCAAATAAACTGGACAAACTATTCCTTCTTCTAAAGAGCGATATGCATTAGGTCCACCCATGTCTGTTCTCACCCATCCAGGACAGCAACCGTAGACTTAAATTTAATTCTTTACAACATCTGGATATTTTGCAAAGATATTAACAAACGTGTTGATATGGATCTTTGAAATGCTGTAGATGAAATAATCATTTTTGTTGTAAGTGCCTGCAGGTACATCACCTTTGAATTCAGCAGCAAGTTAGAACAGATCTTGCTTCGTGATGTTAGGATCCGTGTAACGAGCGAGAAGACTCTTGGAGTTTATGAGATTCAATCTACCAATAGATGATCCAACGAAAATAACTTTTCCGGAAGGACGTATGAGAGGAAGCATCTTTTCTGAGAGTTCGATAGTACCGTAAAAGTTAAGTTAAAAGATTTACTTTATTGTCTCTTATTCGTCATTGCTGGTAGAAGTAGCTCTTCCTGAGTTGTTCAACAAAGCATCAACTTTACCATATCTTTATGCAATTTGAGCTACAAAAGCATCGATTGAGGTGCTGCTATCTAAATCAAGCTCAACGACATCTAATTGAGCAGCAGGATGGACCTTAAGAATTTCATTTTTCGCAGTATTTCCACGTTCAATCGATCTGACAGCCATGATTATCTTGAAAGATTTTCCAGCAATCTCTCTGGTGACTCCAAAGCCAATTCCTTTGTTAGCTCCTGTGACGATAATAGTTTTAAGTTATTCAGCCATTTTTCTTTATTGCAGAGTTATTTTGTTTTATTTGAGGATTTATTTATTTTATTCAAATGAAATATTGGAGAGGATTTAAAGCAAACAAATAATTAGAATTGAACACAATTCTAAAAAGAATTCATCAAATTTTAGTGAAATTAATGATCTCAAACCAATAATCTAATGTTCTAGAATGCATATTTACTTTAATCGTCATTCTAGACCTTTTCCTTATTCATTTGAGGTGCAAACAATATCACTCTTTTGGGATTTAGAATTCTCTCTGCAATCTAAAAATTAGGGTAAGTTGATATTCCATAAGGATAGGTTATCATCAGGGAGTGTTAACTCTTGAGACTACTTTAACCAAATTAAATTAAATTGTTTTTTAGCACAAAGTGACATATTATGTCAATTATGTGCGTACTAATACTGTTTAGACCATAACTCAAAAAAATTGAAGTCTTTTATAATTGAATTACTTTTAATAATCAATTAAAGGAAAATAATATCTTACAAAGAAAATATGAGAAATTGGTGGAATTTTGGAGATAGCTTTGCTATTATTAGCCATTATTTTAAAGGAATTATTAGGTTTACTTCTACCATATTTTTTCAAAGAAGCGCATACAAATTATGATTTTAAACTTTTTTTCAGAAAAAAATTCAATTTTGATGAAAAGGTTCCAGAAATCTTCCATTTTGTAACTATGTGTTCCAGAACATTTTGTTATTGAAGGTGTAAGCATACTATTTTTTTTAAAATATCAGCCTGTTAAACAAGATTTTCATTCATAACAAGCAGATATTCAAATAACTTTGATCAGAGACACAGTTTTTCACTTCTTCTACCTCTTCATTTAGTCTCCTTTCAATCCTGAGCATATTTTCACTCACATATTTTACAAAATACAATTAATTTCTAATACATAATTAAACATTCATAAACAAATAATCTTGATTGAATAACTTACAACATTATTATAACTGGGTCTCACAAGAGAATAAAGGGTTTGGAGTTGTCTAATACCATGCTGGGAAACTTTACACAATTGTATCCTAACATAACTAAAAATGATCCTTTCGTTTTAGCATGCATGGCATTTATTCCTCAAAATATGAAATTTAACTCACATACAGATGCGTCTTGATTCAAATCTTCAGATAAAGTATTTTGAAAATAATCAGCCATCATCATTAAGATAAAATGACATGTTTTTCATAAAATTTGTTTAAACATGAAAACTAAGATTGGTTTGACAAAAAAGGAATTATTTTTAGACAATAGTTTTTTGGCATTATTATGTGAAAATAGGACTGTGATTAATAATTAATTTTAACGCCATTAATTAAATGATTTGCGTGTTATGAATAATGTGTGATATATTTTATAAATTATCTTTTTGTTTTGATTTCTAAAATCAAATCTCATTAATTGTTCTTTTATCTTGCAAAGTCAAATGTTATTCTACAATCAAATGAGAATGAATAGATACATAGATGATCTCATTAAGCTGAGAGTAATCTATTTTAGAAGTTATTTTAATATTAGGAAAAACGAATTCCAAGAATATTTATGAAATGTGCTCTCAAGAGATGGGAATATCGAACATAGCACACATAATATTTTATCAATATCCTTTTTATATGTCAAAATTCTAATACCTTTTGGTCTAAAAAGAACTTTCCCTGAAGATCTGGATTCACTTTGAAAGGTAAATCTACCAAATAAACAGGACAAACGACTCCTTCTTCTAACGACCGATGTGCATTAGGTCCACCCATGTCTGTTCTCACCCATCCAGGACAGCATCCGTAGACTTAGATTTAATTCTTTACAATGTCTGGATATTTTGCAAAGATTTTAACAAACGTGTTGATGTTGATCTTAGAAACGGCATAGGTTAAATAATCGTTTTTATCGTAAGTGCCTGCAGGTACATCGCCTTTGAATTCATCAGCAAGCTAAACCAGATCTTATTTCGTGATGTTAGGGTTCGTGTAACGGGCGAGAAGACTTTTGGATTTTATGAGATTCAATCTACCAATAGATGATCCAACGAAAATGACTTTTCCTGAAGGACGTATGAGAGGAAGGATCTTTTCTGAGAGTTCGACAGTTTTGTAAAAGTTAAGTGAGAAGATTTCCTTTATGACTTCTTGTTCATCCTTGCTGGTAGAAGTAGCTCTTCCTGAATTGTTAAATAGAATATCAACTTTACCGTATTTTTTTGCAATCTGAGCTACAAAAGCGTCGATTGAGGCGCTGCTGTCTAAATCAAGCTCAACGACATCTAATTGAGCAGCAGGATGGACCTTAAGAATTTCATTTTTCGCAGCAATTCCTCGTTCAATCGATCTGACAGCCATGATTATCTTGAAAGATTTTCCAGCAATCTCTCTGGTGACTCCAAAGCCAATTCCTTTGTTAGCTCCTGTGACGATAATAGTTTTAAGTTATTCAGCCATTTTCTTTATTAGCGGAGTTATTTCGTTTTATTTTATGATTTATTTATTTATTATATTCAAATGGAATATTGCAGCAGATTTAAAGCGAATTAATAATTAGAATTGAAAAAAATAATGAACAGAATTCATCAAATTTTAATGATCTAGAATGCAAAAATTTTTTATTTATCTTCTAGACCTTTTCCTTTATTCATTTGAGGTTAAAGCGAGATCGCATTTTATTTGAAAAAGAAGTTTACAATTTTGATTTTACTTTACCCTTAATTGTAAATAGGATAAGAATTAGTTATGTTAGCTTTTAATAGGATCTTGAAAGTACAAGACTAAATGACTTTGAATTTGCATTTTCGATAACGATCAAAGAGGTAAAAGAGGTAGGTCATAACTCAAATACAAATTGAAACCTCTTTAACTTGAATTACTTTTTACAATCTATTAAAGGGCAATAATTTTTTGCAAGAAGAATACTATGAGAAATTTATGGAAATTTTGGAGATAATTTGCTATTCTTAGCAACCTTAAAGGAATTATTAGAATTCCTTCTACAAAATTCTTCCAAATTATCACCAAAGAAGCACATACAAATTAACTTTGAGAAGATAGTTCCAGAAATCTTCCATTTTGTAATGCAGTGTTCCAGATAATTTTGTTGGTGTAAGATACTATTCTAAAAAATATTGGCCTGTTGAACGAGATTTTGATTTTTTATTTAAACTTTAGGCATTTTTTCACTGAAGGCAAACAAATATTTTACAAAAAGAAATTGATTATTAATATACAGTATTAAACATTAATTAAATAACCTCTTATATGGCTGAATAACTTAAAACCATTATTTATCACTGAATCTAACAAGATAATAGGCTTTAAAGTTGTCTAAGACCTTGCTGATAAACTTTCCTTAATTTTATCTTTGCATAACTAAAAATGATCTTTTCACATGTACCTGCATACACTATTTCCTCTATTATGGAATTTAACTTACATACTTTCCCTGATTATTTTTGTTAAAAACATAGTTACTTTTTAAGTAAATGAATTCAAGTTAACTGATGCTGTCCTGTATGTCTAAGAACTGATTTAGGTGGGCCAACTGCAGCACTTAAATCACTCTTGAAGAAGGTATGGTATGTCCAGTTTTCAAGGTAGAATTGTCACTCAAAGTTGATCCAAATCATAAAGGAAACTTTTTTGAAAATAATCTGCCATCATCCATGATGATGTAATTAAATGGTTTTCATTATTTTGTGTAAAACTACCTATTTCCTTTTTCTGGAGTTTCGAATTCTGCTTGATTTTAAGCTATTACCCTTGTTTTACAAGTACGAAATCATAACAAAAAACCCAACATAATAATTATTCACTTCAAGTAATAAAAAAGAATAGGAAACAACAACAAATATCTTTTCTGAGTAAGCCTTTTAAACCTTCCATAGTCAGTATAAAACACAACAAATTCAACATAAATTTACTCATGTTTGATTGATTTTATCATTAACCACAATAATTTTCTTCATTTCTTTTTTGGTGGGTCTTTCTTGAGATCTTTCTTGTCTTAATCTCCATCAGCTTTATCATCCTTGTCTTTATCTGCTTTATCAATCTTATCAGCTTTGATATTCTTTTAAGAAACTGCTCCTACCTTCTCCTTCTTTCCTTCTTCTTTTCCAGCTAATAAAAACATTTCAATATCAAACAAATTACTAAAAATAACTCAATCCTAGTTGTTATTCTTACTAACTACTTTCTTCTCAGGGCTCTTGCTAAGCAATATTTGATCTTGCACTTGTTGTTATGCCTCTATTCAATCAAACAAACAAATCAAACATTGAAAAATGCATATCTCTCAAAAAGATTCATACCAAGTGCTTCAAGAGATTATTTCAGTGCTACTCGTTTTTTAATCTCAGCATTGCGCTTTCTCTCAAATTTCAGAATCTACTAAGCTGCAAACTCATACACATTGCCAGGAGGTAATCCATTCTTGCAGATTTATCGCAAGAAATCTAAAGTATGATTTAAAAAAATAAACACAAATTCTAAACTAATTTCTTCAGTGTATTTCAACAAATAACTCACATTCATATGCGTCAAGAATGCCAGATGTCTCCAATATCGTTACGCTAGCTGTGCAAAATCAAATATCAACCAACAAAAGTATTTAGTTTTCATAGTCCATTAGCAATCAAAGCAATCTTTCTGTTTGAAAAAACCAAATTGAAATCTACCATTATTCACAATTTCAGCCGGTTTACTAGCCACAGGAGTTGGCTTATCCTTTGGTTTGTCTTTATTAATTGGTTCCTTGAGTTCTTTACTTGCACGTGACATTTTTAGCTTATTAAGTAGTTACCCTTTCTTTTTCGCGATGATAAATTAGAAATAATATCAGTTTTTTTTTATTTCAACTGCAAGAAAAACCAATCCAACCAATGATTAAATGGCTTTCCCCCCCTCTTTCTCCAAACAGAAACGAAATATACATGTTCTTTTGAGAAACTTAATTAAAATAGATGAAATTCTGAAATTCATTTAATACCACATGGACAGAACACCACACAACTAGCATAATAACGACATAAAAATCTGCAAAAATTACTTAACAATCCCAATATGTTGTTTTAATTCAATTTATTACTCAATTTTCACTTGAATTATTCTTTTCCGCTGCTAATTTTGCTTTGTGTGCTTGCAAGTCATCGTAATCTTTCTGAGATTATCGTATTAGATCTTTTGTCTGGGAACTAAAGAAATCTTTATCTTCTAGTTCTTTCTGTTGCTGATTGAGCTCTTTTTAAGCTTGCTGCATGAGATTAGGAGATAATCCAAAGTATTTCATCATATCATACAGCAAGTAGTTCTGAACGTATGGATCGTACTTCAGAGTGTTGTCTATTATCCTACCTTAAATCTTAGCATACCCTCTGATGTAATCAAATGGATGCCAGAATCCACTCACGCAAACAGCTCCTAAGAAATAGACGCTTAAAAATGCAGATGAAAGGATTGTGCCGTATTTGAAGATTGTTTTAATATCGTAGACTTTAGGTTTGAGGTATTTCTTTGATAAATTCTTGAAATTCAATGTGTAATACATTGTTAATCCGCACATTGCGAAATTATACGCTGTGAAAGCATAGAATCGGCCTGTAGGGAGATGTTGATTTTTCCATTTATCTAGCAGAATTAAGACTTCCTCTTCGTTGAGATCATTTAAATTGTCCATTGTGATAAATGAATCCTCACGAATTGTTGCTTGCTTTGGCTATGATGGTTGACCTTCGCTGGGAAGGGTTTCGATGCTTTTACTATTAGAATCGCCCATACTTTTAGAGAGAGAAAAGAATTTAATGTTTTTTTTTGTTTCAAAATAGAAGAATGAATATGATTTAGATTTGGATTTCTTAAAGAATATATATGAGTTGATAAAAGTATTTAAGGATATGGCTAGTTTGGTTTGATAACTTAGAAAAAACACACAAAATGCTTCATAAATAGACATAAGCTTATTATTTTTATTTGATAACTTTAAGTTCATAAGTGGTTTTGTTACAATGACAAAGAAACATACAGTGTTTGTAATTTTAAGCAGAGAAAAATTAGGGATATATTTCATTTATTACTTTGAAAATTTGATGTGTTGGTATTGCTTGTCCCCGATGATTATTATTGTGCCTGAGGAAGATTGTATTTCTGTTAGGATTATTGGAATTGCTACTTGATCAAATCAGAATTTGGTATTATTCCTTTGGAAGAAGTCATCGGCATTCCAAGTTAAGCGTTGTTATATAAAAGATTATTATTCGTGCTGCTACTGTTACTGGTATGATTGATACTTGGGAGATTAGGTGACTGCTAGTTAGTGTTGTAATTAGTGTTAAACGCATTGTAAGGATTACTGCTATTGTATGAATATGTCTGTTGATTGCTTGCAGAAGGTAGATGCGTTTCAAAATAGCTTCTTGAAGGCTATGGAGGACCTTATGGTGGCAAGGATTGCTTTGATTACTGCTGTTACTAGGATAATTTAGGAGTATTTGCAAGGCTGTAGGATTATTTGATAACAGGTGAAACTTATGTAGCAAAAGCGAATTTTTAGGATACTTCTGAGAACGTTTATTATGGCTATTATGCTTGTTGGGAAGTCTTTTGAAGTACTTCTTGAGGATAAGACTGTGCATCGTAAGTTGTGAAATATTTACTTGGACCCAAAGAGAAACCAGTTCCTGGATTTTTAGGAATATTATTAGTATTCGCTGAAGATTAAGGATTAGTGTTGTAGTTATTGATATTTGCGTTAGTCTCTATACTATTCTTAGATTGTGATGGATTACTTGCAACTCCATTGTGATTAGCCCCTGCAGGTGTGTTGCAAAGACTGTTATGTGGTGCTATTTCTTTGTAATTAGTTGGTTCTTTTGTGAATTTGATTTATTCTTTTCCTTGATTTTATTAAACTTTAAACCCTTAATCAGCAGCAGGAACTGAAGAATAACTCGCCGTGTCAGTCTACACGCGAGTAGCACTATCTTTGGGGAAATATTGCTAATAATTCACTTATTGCGACAATGTTTTATGGTGCTCATATTCTTATGAATTATGCTATTTTTACTGATTTTATCTAGGAGAAACGATTGAAATACCAACTATTTTAACTTAATTCTTTTTATCTTGCTATTGCTAACCAGAAGGGGAGGTGTATTAAGGTAAAAAAGCTTGAGCATTGGAGGTATTGCTTTGATTTGATGCAAAACTAGGTGTTTTCCCTGTTGGCATTGCGTTTATTGATGCAGTTTTCATATGATGTTCGAAAATTGGAGGTTTCTGATGATCTTGAGAAATCAATGGAATTGATGCAAGAGCAGCTGATGTTTCTTAGGATTTGTTTATTGAAAAGATATTTAATTTATTAGTTTTTTGCGATTAATAATTAGATCCTCCTAGATAAGCCATTTAGACTGGGATAATATTCTTCTTCGAGAGATCTTGAAGAAATCCAAGACTATTATTTGTCATATCTACACTATTATTCTAAGGTCGAATTCGGATATTTCCTCCCCCTAATGGCACGTTGTTTGAGCTGTTTTTAGCTAAAGGATCAGTTGGTATTGAATGAGAATAAGATGATAGGAAATTAGATTTTATAGACAGAAAATCTTGTTGTTAGGATGCTTAGGAAAAGGTAGAAGTGGAAGAGCTAGAAGGTTACAGTTCTTTATTCAGAGGAGTGCTAGTTTGATAGGCTAATCTAGGAGAGTTAAGATCCCCCAAGTTTTAAGGAATTTCACTTTTACTTGATTCGATATTTCGTTAACGTTTGGGGAAAACAGGACCGATGGAAGCAGGATTATTGATATCTATATTAGTGTTACTTGGAATGTTAGTGCTGCTATTCGTAGGTGTTGCTGAGGAAGAGTATGTTGAAGAACGAATAGATCTGTGTTGATTTGTTTAGGGTTATTATGGCTAAGTTTGTTGTTGTTGTTGTTGTTGCTGTGAAGATGGCTGCTATGGTTTTTATTCTAACTGTTATGCCTATGGTTGCTGCTACTTTGAAGGTGAAGAACTGATATTTTAGGGATTATTCAGTGATTTGTCTTAGTTATTTTCACTATTTCGAGGAGAAGCCTATTTTACTTAATAGAAATGACTGAGATTTCTTGTGTTAGTATATGGTAAAGGCTAAGGAATAGACTCTAAAGGTTGCTCTTAAGCGATGAGACCTGGTGAGCTGAAAGGGGAATCATCAGTTTGCAAGAGAATATTTTAACGTTTTTCAGGTAGAAACTATGGAGTCTCTAATCCTTCTTCACTGCCATGATTGGTTTATTTCATGAGGATAATTGGTGCAACTTAGATTTTGTTTTGTTATTTAGGAATTTCTGCCTGGTCGTCTGCAGTCTGTGGATGCGTGTTTTCAACTGTTGATGGTGCTTGCGAGCAGGTATTGCTATTATTGTTCTTTTCTTCAGTTGGTTCGTAAGATTATTATGAATCTTAATTCTTTTTAGGAGGTTTTGAAGAATTACTGGAGTCTTATGAGCTTTCTTCTTATTTGTTTTACTGGTTGTTGTTGTTGCTGCTCCCTTATGTTCCCGTAGGTCCACGAGGAGGCTTCCGAGAAGGAGTGGAGTTTCTATCATATGAATTAAGTTCTTCGTTCGGGTTGCTGAGAAAGCTAAACCCATGCTATGCTGAATTTCCTCGAATTCCACAATTCCCTGCATTTCCACCGATGCTCGAATTCTCCTCCGTAGGGATTCTGCTCTAAGAGCTTAAACTTTCTTGCTATGATTGTGATGTTTTTTCTTAAACTAACTGGTCATTGATTTGTTGCTGTTTGAGAGATAATCGCTGTTCGTCTTCTGGCTACTTTTGAGGTTCTGGATAGACTGAATGGTACTGATTTGAGGGTTGCTTTCCTGGTGAATCTTATTCTTTTTATGGAATACTTGGAGATATTGTAGTTTAATTGATTTTCCCATCATCATGCAAGTTTGGTGATTAATACGAAGTATTAGATGAATATTAGAATTGCTGATGTTTTCCTGCTGATGGTGACAATGGAGCGGCTTTAAGATTAATTTTAAATGGCTGTTAGCTACCAATTGAAGAGTATCCTCTAATTGTTGGAGAATGCTATGCAAAACCTGGAGATTTTGTGCGATCCGAAACATTGGAATAAACATTTAATGTTGGCGGAAATTAGTTGTTTTTCGAGTGGAATTATTCAGACATTTTCTCTTGTGCACCTAAATAACTTGTATACTTCTCTGTAGGTATGCCATGCACTGCAAGTTATTGTAATAACTGGTTCTATTGCAGCTAAGCACCTTAACCAGTTGTAGTAGTTCCAAATTGTTATTGTTATGATCTCAGTGGATTCTATAAAATCGGGCTAACAGATCGAGTGTCTAATCTCGCTGATGGAGAAGGCTAAGATGAATTGTACGCTTGTGCTCTTGGAGATCTTCGCTGATCAATCGGCAACCCAGGAGATATTTAATATGATCCCTTGCGTTGTTGTATCTGCTACGAAGACTATTAAGGAGATTCTAGCTTACCCAAATCGATTTTAGTTACAGCTGTGAGTGTGTTTTTTCTAGGAAAACCAGATTATCCTTTAGTATTATCGAGATGATCTTGATTTCTTTCAAAAAGTTAGTTTGATATCCAATCAGCGAGCATAGCAATAGTCTCACTGGATCTTGGTGCGTTGTGATCGCCTGTAACATAACTAAGCCATTTCTGACCATTATATCTATGAAAAAGTTGTTCAGAATGCTCACATCTCACGAATGTATCGTCTTTGGAACATACGAAGTACACTGGAATGTACATATTATGCAATATTTTAGCTAAATCTATGCCTTAGATATTGAGTTCAACTCGTTCTTTGACTTAGTCGCTGATTAAAGATAATGCAGGTTCAATAATCAGATTAGGCATGCCTGTTTTCTGTTTAGCTAAATCCATTGCGAGAAAATTGAGATTTGAAAAACCACTGTCAAAAACAATGCCTTTTAATGGTTTCTTCTGGGAATTCTTGCTCGTGTAGAGGAAGGTCGTCACAGCGCCCATACTTTTTAAATAAACACACAAGACAATCAAACACTCTGATAATTACAAACTAACCTTAAAATTAAATGAGTTAAGTGGATTTCCCTTGCTAAAAATGAGACAATTTATGATTTCAATATACAATTTGCGGCAGCAATTTCAAAGAGATTTTTATTGTTTAGTCAAATTTCATGGATTAGATAGCCTTTTGAGAAAGAGAATCCTCCAACAAAAATGTATTTAAATCTTACCTTCTTCCCCACAGTGCAATATTCGAGATCTTCCCCGTGCTCTGCAGATACTCAACTACGCATTCAAGATCTTAACTTTCATTCACTCCTAGCGTAACATATTCTCCTTCGGAAAGCCCGCTACCAGAAAAATCAAAACAAAACAGAGCTACACCTCTGTCGATCATATCAGGCAATAACCTCAGTGCCTCCATTCTTGATCCGCTGTTACAATGACAGTACACAACGCAGGGGTATTTATCATTTATGTTTTTATTATGCTCTGGATTAAGAGAACTAGGTTCGAAGAGTGAACACTGCAACTTCAAGCCTTTTTTGTTAAGTATCACTAAATCAATTCTCTTCGCTTTGAATTTCTTGAAAACCTATATCTCAAATCCTAAATCCTGGATGGAGTACTCTTGTCGAGTTGGACGTATGAACATCTTCCATAATTGACTGAATTGACCTATCATTTTAGCTTATTGCGTTTGGCTTCTTTTTTTAAATTAATAAACAAGGTTTAACCACCCACTCCTTCTGATTTTATTTCTCTGGAATAAACAAATTCACAAATAGCTAAGACCTGTTTTTATTAATTACAGATGCAACCTTCTTCGCTTACAATCCTGATTCTTGGATATTGCTTTTTTGCAGCAGAACAACAATGTTAAAATGTCACTAACATAATGGTTCATGAAACTCAATCAAAACATCTCTCATTCGATACTTTTTTTTTCAGATATTTTTCTAATTATTTGATTAGCTTTCTACTGAAGGAACTTTTGCTTGTTGAATAGCGCTAAATGCAGAAATATTCTGTTGTGTTACTTCAAAAAAAACATATTTAGTTTGCTTTTTGTTTGTTAGAAAAAGATAAATTCTTAAAATAGAAGATCAAACAGCTTTATCGAACCTGAAATTAAAAAAAAAAAAACTAAGAAATATGCAGAAATAGGCAGGATAAATACTCCATCTTACTTTTTTTTAGGAAATATTCAATAAATATTCTGATTTTGAAGCAATTATCATGAATGATGAGGTATTTTATTGAATTTGAGGGGTATTAGTCTATTATCTAATCCTTTTTTATTTTTGGTTAATTTTGTTTTAAAGTCAAGCAAGAATTCTTATACCTTTTAATTTCAGTATTTTGGGTATTTGATGGTGTGGAAATGTAGAAGAAAAGCAAATGATATTTTCTAATAAATAATTAATGTTCGCATATTGGATTGAATCTCGATACATATTTCAAATTAACTCAACTTATCTGCATTCTGTGATAACAACTCTCTTGGAGGGTTTGCCAGAAGAAGATTTGGATTCTCCAAATTCACCAGTACATAGAGCACGGAAATTTTCAACAGTTTTCGGTACTACATCACCAAAGAATCCAATTTCAATTTAGCTGCTGCTATTTCCATCGAAAGTGACTGTAAAATGTACTTTATGAGTGATCCGTTGATTTTTCAGTAAAACCGTTGAATCTAAACAAGCTGCGTTCTGCATAGCTAAGAGAATTTTCTGAGAATTATAAGTTTTTATGACTATTTTCTATATAATCTTCTAAACTAATATTGGATTGATTCTTAGATAATTTCTTAATTTCTTCTACTAGTCATTATAAAAGAGTGTCTCCCTTCAATAAAGAAGATAAATGAAAACTAAGCTCACAGACTACCCCCCCCCCCCCCTCCCAAATACTTAAAAATCTAAGAGAACAAGTTATTATTTCCGTTTTGTTTCTCGAAAAATCAGCTACTTTTTTGCAGTCAAATTCAATTCTTTTTTCTTCATAAAATCTGAACCAGATTTCATTATTTTTTTAAATGACCTAACCAACAAATCTATGCATTTCACTCATTGGTTACCTGTACATTCCAGGTAAGTTATCAAAAATGATCATCTAATAATTGTGTAATCTCTGAATTTCCTTCTTAAAAAGAACGCACAATCTAGTGCACATAAATAATTATCTTCTAACAAACAAGAACAAAAATTTGATGATTGATTTCTAAAAAGATTAACTTTACTCCAGCTTTTCTTGATTTATCCCGCTCATCCTTTTTGTATTGGATTTTGGAAAGAAGAGATAAACAGATTATCATCATCATCATCATCATCATAATTTTTTCTCATCAGAAATATCTACTGATATCATATTCATTTGAGAGCCTATCAAATTCGTTACAAGCCGACATATCTACTTATTCACTGAGCCGCTGGTAGTACGTTTGATCTCTCTTCGTCCAAGACATTTTAGCTTAATTTAAATACTGTCTCTTTTTGTTCTACTGATTCATACAATTTCCTTTTAAATTACCAATAAATTCATTCTCTACTTTCCACTCAAAGCTCGGCAAGTAATCTATATTCTCCATGACGCTATCTTCAAAGGAGCTGCTAACATAATAGTCGACCCCAAAGAAGAGAGATCTTTTGTGCACAGGGAAAGATTGCGATTTCGATAGTGAAAATTCAGGTGATTCCTAAAATAATTGTCCGAAAAGCCCAGAGAACATGATCAGCAAAAACGGCAATAACTACAAAAGTCCTTTGAAATTATTTTGAGGCTGGTTAGCTTGTCTGTTATCGTGATTATCCTAGTGTCTTCTCTGTTAATGATGTTGTCTATGCTGTTGATTTGGGAAGAATCCATTTCCAAAGAACATATTGAAAATATCATTAGGATCAAATTCCTAAGCTTCATAGTATCGCTACTCATATCGCTGTTGCTACTATGGCTCATCTGACCCTGTCCTATCATAATACGCTCTTTTATCTGGATCTGTCAGGCAATCATAAGCTTAAGCAATCTTTTTGAAGACATCCTATGCACCTGGTAATCTTAGTTTATCAGGATGATATCTCAATGCTAGTTTCTTGTATTGTTTTTTTATCTCCTCGTCTGTCGCTGTTTTCGATACTTATAATAACTCATAGAAATCCTTTATTCTCAGCATCCTTTGAACATCCGCTTCTGTAACTGGAGCTCTTCTTGCTGAAGTGCCATTAGTAGAAGATTATTAGGGGTTATCCATGGAATTTTAAAAAATAGTGAATTGGTTTTTTTTCAGCTTCACACAGAAGAAAATGATATTTAACTTTATTTATTTGAATAGATGATTGTATCACTCAAATCAATTAACAAATCAAAAAAGGAAATCTAACTAATTACAAATACAAAATTATCTCCCTCCCCCCACACAGATGATTATTTTTGAGTGAGAATATCTTGAATTGGATTAAAATAGTGATTGTGCTTTTTCTGAAGTTGTCTTCTTTTGAAATCTCCATATTTTAATTGAATTTTTATTCCCTGAGAATTTCTTGAGTCTTTTAAGATTTTTAATGTAAAACTTTTTTTTTTAAGAACTCATCATGGAAAATAGCATATCCCCCCCCCCCCCCCCCTCCTATTAAACATCTATGTATTTGGAGCAAATTTTCCTTTCTATCTCTTGAATAATTGATTGAATATGTAGAGAATAATTAGCAAAATGTAATATGCTTTCCATTTTCATTCGAAAATACTTTATTTTTAAAATAAATGCTTTTCACTTTTAATTTGCGCTTTTTTAAAGGGAAAGGAATAAATAAAGCTCGAAAAGTTTCTATTAATAGGTATTTAGTATCTCGATTAGTTTTTTGGTTCTCTTTATTGGTACATTGGACATTATTTTGTAATTATTAAAAAGAAATTCTTTATTAGAGAAAGAGAGAGAGAAAGTAAATTCGTAAAGTAAGGAAGCACAGGAAAAAATGAAAAAATGATTATTTTGAATGCGAGCAATCAAACAAACAAAAGTTAAGAAAAACTATTAATCTACCAGAAATAATAAAAATAATGGTCCAAACCTTCTTTCATCACATATTAGGAAATAAAAACTAATCGATCACAATGCGTTTATGAATTATTTTGTAATTATTATTATTATTTTTCATCTGATGAAAGAGAGGGGTGAACAGAATTTTCCCGTCAAAAAGAAACTAAGAGAGCATAACGCACTTAAGAAAAAATATTCAATTATTTTGCTTGAAACATTATTAAAAATTTAGAAGAAAAATAACAACACAGCACAACAACACAGACATATTTCCCTCATTTTTTCGTTTTTCTCTTCCATAATTTGATATGCAACCTCATATCCCTCCTCAAATCAGTATGCAGAGACAAATCCATCAGATCTCTACTGGTCCTGCTTCAATCACCGCTGCGTCTTAAGGATACCCACCTGGAGCTAACCCTCCTTAGATGTATTTGCAGTAGATCCCCTAAGGAAGATAGCAATAGTAGAATTTATCGACAATACCACATGGATAATACCCGCTCTTTTTCACTACACCTCAACGCTAGCATTTCTAATAGATCTTTAACACTCCACAAAATCAACAGCAGCAGCAGCAACAACCAAGATAATTTTTCGTTGCACCAAAGTAACAAAACATTAAATTAGAAATAAACACATAATTTGGATGAGAACTTATAATTTTCGCATATGGGAATAAAGTCATTTCCCACAGCCGATTCCTATGCAAGTTTTCGAAAGAAAGACACATATCAGAAAGTTAGAAAAAAGGATGAACAACTTTGGCATAGAAAAATAAGATAAAAAAAAAGAAAGAAGAATTTGTGATTTCGATGTGAATTCAATAGATTATTTTTCCAAAATGAAAGGGGAAATTGCGCAAGGAATAAAGCAATAATTTCCAGCTTTTATGAAATTAAAAAAGTTTGCCAGTAATTAATGAGTATATTAGCGTCGATGGACTCATTCGAGAGAGATAGAAATGATCTTAATTTGGGAAAGTTTTACTGAAAATGAAACTGCTTGCGTTTTATTAATACTTTTTAGGAAAATTAATTCCTATTTTTACATACAACCATGCTTGTTGTATTAAGGGATGCTTTTAACAACCACCTCATTGATTTATTGTATCAATAGTCGTGAGAGTGGATATTTGATCACAAGCGAATGCTGCTAAGAATAGATGGAGCGTCCAGAATGCTTAGAACTAAGTTAACTCAAGAACTAAGAAGATTTCCAAGCCTACTTAGACTCCTTTGCTGATAAAGATAACTATTTCTGCTAAATCTGTCATAATTTACTTTGGTAGCCTGTAAGTTGCGCGAATTGTTCTAAGCTATATTGCAAGGATTGCTTAAATCACTGGTTGGAGTCTTGTTGCAGCTGTCCAACTTGCAGAGATCGTTTTGAGTATAAAAGAGTCGATAAATCCATAATGAATAATCTATCAAAACTTGTGTTTGTCTGCTCATAATCAGAAACTGGTTGCGCTGAATAAATCTAATATGAATCTCTTCTAAAGCATCAACATTCATGTCCTTTTAGAGTTCTCAGCTGTAAGAATGCTGGATGTGAATTCAAATCAATTAGGAGTGTAATCAAAATATTAACAATAATTCATTTAGCTATGCTAAAAAACAGAAAATTTTTATGAAATATTTTTGTATTTTTAGGAGATGAGCGCGCATGAAAGCGAGTGTCCACATGGGTAATTGAGTTGCTAGTGGTGTGAGAGATAAATCAAGCGTATGAATGCTGTTTAGCATGAAGAGATCTGCGAAATGAAAGTGCTTGGATGTGAAAATCAAGGCTGCTAGGAATCACTTACTCGAGCAGAAATGAACAAACATATTGTAATCTGTCCCTTTAATGTAGTTCGCTGTGAAATGTGCAATACTGACATGAAATTAAAGGACATTCAAGCACACACTCTTGAATGTGATTTTCTAGTGCTTGCTTGCAGAGGCTGTAAATAAACGATGTTCAAGAAGTAGCTGTAATAGCACGAAGAAACTTGCGAGCTTGTTGAGTTGTAGTGTCCAGAATGTACTCAAGTTTTTACGAGAAAGGATGAATCTCAGCATAGTTAAATTAATTGTCTGAAATATGGATAAAGGATGCTTTTCGACTCGAAGACATAACTTCTTTGTGAAAATGCTTGTCTGAAAAAGGACATCGAAACACTCAAGCTTTGTTTTGCGTAGCTCTATGAGCAAAGTAATTGTTTTTGATTTTCAATTTAGATCTTAAAAATTGATAACAACTTTGCTTATTTTACACAGTGCAAGACCTTTCTGCGGATAGAAGAAGCTCGATTTTGAAGATTCTGAGACTCCCTTCGATAAATGATAAATGAGATCAAGAAATTATAATAACTCTTTTACAAATATAAATCATTTTACTACTTGAATTTAATAACAGAGAGGAAATGACAACACTACCATTCATTCCCTTAAATATATACTAAATTACGATATAAGAATTCACAGCAATCTAACTTATCAAAGTGAGTTAAACCTTCAATTTTTAATTCATATATGAAAAGAGACAATGCATGCGAATCGTCTTTTTATTATTATTGTCTCTTGGATATTTTTACATTCACTAACTAAATTGATGGAGATTAGAGTGTTGTTATGTGCAAAAAACTGCGGTTTAAATCAATTAAAATCTTCCAGACAACACTTCTGAAATAAAAAATACTAACTAAAGGATATTTTACAAAATAGAAGAAGACAAAAAAACAAAGAAAGATATTTTTTTCAACAATTTACTTGCAATGTCTCAGACTAATCGGCCAACTTATCTACTGATTCACTTGAGTTTTGGTTAAGAAAACAACAATGAAATCTTATTTCAGGAACTAGCAAAGAATGGACAGTTGAATTCATTCATTTAGAATGGAGCATCATAGCTATTGATTAGAGAATCAGATTAAGGTAGTCTAAGCTCCTTATTGTCTTTTGAGCAAACTTGGAATGACCTTACATCCACAGCAGCGTCCATGACTACAACTGAAAATGTTCTACCCCTTGAACTTTCCAATAGATTTGTCGAGAATGCAAAGATTGAAATAAAAGAAGGTGAATTTGACGAAGAACAAAGTGAAATTAGATTCATTAAAGCGCCAATGTAATTCAGTGCATTCTCGAATAACCTCTAAACAATCTTACTCACAAATAGTAAATCCTCTGCTGTATTTGCTAATAAAGTCAAACTAAACTACTAGTTAGCGGAGTTCTCGTCAGAGGAGAATATATTAGAGTTATTTGAAAAAGAAGTACTTTCAAATGAGCTAATTATCTTCGATGCGTTGATAGACTCATCTGAAGGTAGTGCATCTGCGCAAACAATCCTCAATTCTACCAAGAAATTAGCAGAAATACACAGTAAACTCTTTATCAATGTAATAATCGATCCATTCTTGAATGAATCTGAGACAACTGAGTATCTCAATCCAGAATTCAGATTGGCAGCAATCAGTGACAAAAATACTAGAGATTTCCTTAGTACAATTCTTCCAATTTAAACCTGGCAGACTTATCAAGGATAAATCGATGAAGAGTTCCTTAAATCATCTAAATAATCAGCATTAAGTATTTTCTATGATTAAAATGGATGCAGACAAGATAAGCTCGCTTCCTTTACAGAGATCGCTGAGAAAGGAGAGAAGCTTAGACTCTTAGGATTCTCTCATATCAAGGCAATTTTCTTTTTCAGGGAAATCACCTTTAAACTTGGAAAACTTCCCAAATATGGAGCATGATCCATATTGTTTGAATAAAGCAAAAAACAAGAAATATTTTGGTAAATCATGAATCTATGTTTGTATCAACAGAAACTCATTGAAAGGGTTAAAGAATCATGCATTTTACATAAATCATTACACTAAAAATACTATAAACTTAGAATCTGCTTTTTTCTTTTTGAAAATAAGATTTAATAAGCAGCACTTTTTTCTGGTGAAGATAATTTATGATAAAAAAAGGAAGATATCAGTATTTATTCTTAAGTTCAGGGAGATCCCAAGGCCCATGGAATGTCCTAATGAATGATAAAGTAAAATATTTATGAATCAAAAAAAAAAAGGAAACAAATATTTTAAATTACCTTTTATATTGATAGAGCCAAATCAGCCACATTGGGCAGATTAATGTGATGAACACTTGTCTAGTGATATGGTATTTCAAACAAAAAAGGAGAGTTAAACAAGTAGATTATGTTAAAAGTTATGTTTGGTTTGAAGATTTTGATATTTTTTACGAGATCAGATAAACAAATGCTAGTAGCTTTGAAATGCTGAAAATCATAATGAAAACAAGCACGGTGTGAGCGATATTCCATGATTTGAAGAGCATAGTGGAGTAATCCTTGAAGAAAAATAATCAATTTACATTATGAACTCATATAATAGAAATGTTGAAGTTACTTTGATGGCATACTTGAAGAACTCCGAGAAGAAAAAGAAACTTTCGAAAGGTTTTATAAAAATCATATTAATCAATGAGATTATGAATAAAGTAAATAGTTACATAAGACAACTGAAGAGCAGTGTAAAAACTTAGAAGTCATTAGATAGTCTGGATGCTAGGAACGATGAGAAAGCATATGCTGCAAATGTTGGAGTATCGCATTTCCATTTCTTAGGGCTGATGGTCATTTTAGAAAACAAATAAATCAGCACAATTATAGAATTTAAACTTCTTAAGACAATTGATAGTTTACGAAGCATGATGTTTAGAGGAGTAATCTTTGAAGATCATGTGGAAAAGTATCAATCCTATGTTTATTTAAAAATATCAGATTAATTCAGTGCTTAAAGCTCATCTTTTTCGTAATTTAATTTTTTGTTCATTGTAAGATTCTGAATATTTAAGATTCTAAACTTACCAATTGACAACGCATATGTGGTATTATCAGCATATGTCTCATTGACAGTTTTCATGATTGGCGAGAGAAGATATAGCGTGCATAAGAGAATGAGAGTTTTCTTAATATTATTGAAAATCACTCTAGTTTCTATGATATGTCTTGTGAAGAGGATGTAAAGAAACACACATAGCATGCAAAACAAGGATAATGCAGATGTAAGCACACCTTCATAAACTAGCGCTTCTTTCATGGAGTAGAAGATTAATAGGAAAGTAACTACCCCATTCACAGACCAAGTCACATCGAGTGTCTTTTCCATTACTTCTTTTAGCTAAATATGGCTGCGATCGTCTAATAAAAAAAGTTGGGAAAATCTCAAAAACAGCTACCACATAGATAGTCAATGTATTGATGGAATGTTACTCTTTTATACTAAAGAACTCAAGAATGAAGCATCATAATAATTGTCGTCGATTCCTTATTATTAATACAGAATTTTGCTCCATTTCTTTGGGACTTTCTTCAATCCATCGCTGGTGCTCTTAAGAATTTTACAGGTAAAAAAGAAATCGTGTCTTTATCTTTTTTTCTTGAAGTTATTATGATCTTACTCCTCCCATATGTGAGTCCCTAGTGCGCTTGCAGACAAGGCAATGGTTGTCTAATGCTGTGAACTTATATCCATCATAAGGACAGAATTTATATCCTTCAGCAGGATTTGCATTTGAAGAGTAAGCTGCATTTTTTAGGGTAGAAGAGTTGGAAGGCATATTATTGTTCTTCATCGAAGTCATTTCGATTTATCAAATGAATAATGAGTTTCTTCTTTAGAAAAAAATATTTGTTTCGCAGAAAGTAATTTAAGTTTTTTTGATAAAAAAGCAAATCAAAATTCTTTAAGACAATGAAAAGATTGAGATATTTGATAGAATCTGATTTCAATGCACTCAAATGAATTTCAAAAAGGTTTGGAGTGAAAGATTTTTTGTATTGTCTGAATCTGAAATAGTTGAAATAAGCTAGAAAAGAAGAAAATGCGATATTAGCTGTGGCAAACCATAAAACATTTCTAAAATTTAATAATGAAATAATTATTATAAAGATGATTATTTTTGATGAGATAGAGTTCTATTTCAAATCGAGTAAGTCAACAGAGGTTCTTTAGTGTACAATACAGAATAAAATAGCAATCTTAAAGCAGCTTTACAATTTCTGAACTATTGATAACGAATAATCTACAATTAAGGACTTTAAACGAAATTTCTAGCAACCTTTAAAAATCATCTAAGCTCTCGTGTCTTTCCAACAGTTTGAACTCTTAACCCTTTACAAATCTCCATTGGTTTGAGAAGAAGAAAGTTAACCAAGAACTTTTTATTTTTTACTCAGAATCTTTTTTTCTTGGTTCCTTTTTTGAACGCACTTTCTTTAAATTTAACTTTCTTTTTCGCTTATGATTTCTATGAATTCACATCGGAATCAAACGAAGCATTTGGATCACCACTTTGATTCCTTCTTTTCAGAATCGATCTAGGTCTATCAACACTGCTCTACAATGACCCTGTATCTACTGAAGAATTATTCTCACTATCAGCTATCTTTCTACCTCTCAAAGGTGTCTACAAAGGTGAAGCAGGAGCGTTAGCAACTACTGTTTATATGTTCGGCAAATTTACTTAAGGAACTCCTGTTTTCTTATCTTATTGTTATTGTTTTTGCTACCCATTTACTACTTCACTTTGAGCAAAATCTTGCGTAGGAGCAGGTACTTTAGTCTACGATCCATATTACAAAGAAATTTATTTTTAAATCTATTACTATTACTGCTATTATTGCTGTAAATTTCGAGGTGATTTCTATTATGATTACGATTATTATTTCTGTAATGATTGCTGTCTTTGAACTGCTTATTATGCTTATTACTATTATTGTTACTACAATAATTGTTTCTAATATTGCTATTACATCAATAGCATTTATTATTGTTACGCTTGCTGCTGCACCTTCGCTTAATTTTGAAGAAGAAACTGCTGTTTCTCAAGTAATGATTGCTGCTAGAAAAGTTATTGCTGTTGAACTTTAAGAAGAGCACTTTGCTAATCAAATTACGAACTAGCTCTGCGAATAACTTCATCTTTTTCAATCGGTTTGAGTGCCTCAGGTGAGAGTGGCATGATTTCTGATTTTTTCTTTTCTAATTCAACGATTTCTTTCGAATGTGTCAACGTTAATTTGGCTTGCTCTTTGATTTCCTCATTGATTTTCACCTCGTCTGCTATCATACTTACATTTAGCTTTACCTCGCCATATCCGCCTAGCTCCTAAAGCTACAAATAATATCATTTTAGTTCATTTATCATTATCTAATTTATAATTTGTCATTAAATCACTAATTTAAGATATTTCTAAATCTTTCCTCCTTCCTCATCTTAAAAACCATTCTTTCTCTAATCTTACAACTTCCACGCTGTACACAGGTTCCTTGCGAATCTTCTCTAGATCATCCACATCCATCGTCATCGTCGCATGGTTTTGTATCATCGAAATATTATGCTACAATAAGCTGCCTCCAAGATGAAATGATGGCTATGAGCTAGTTTCTCCTTGATCATCGATTTTCCCTTTGATCATACTCCCATTCATTTCTTGCTCTTCAGGATGATTCCCTAAATCAACTAGAACTTCTTCAATCTGTTTCTCTCGATTCGAGGAATACAACGTTTTCTATTACAAGTCTCCTTTCTAATTGATGGTATAGCCGCAACAAGTAGTGCCCATACCTCAAACTGATCGAGCAGCCAAGCACTTAAGGATTCTTTGTAAAACAGATTTTAACTGCTCTTAAAAATCAATAAATAACTATGTTTTTATGTCCCAAGCTTACCCAGTAGTTCTTAGAATTCTCAATATATGTTCTGTTTTTTGTTTGTTTTTTTTTTGCACTTAAACCTTATTTTTACAAATGACCTATCTCTACTCGGGAGGGGGAAGGAATTAACTAGTTTTTATTTCTTTCTTGAATGGTTGTTCTTCTCCCTGAATTACCCAAAAAAATCGTTTAAGAATTCAGAAAGGAAAACTTTATTATGATTCTACAGCCTCAATTGTTGTATTCTGTAATAAAAAGTTACCTTCAAAAAAGAGTATGTTCTCAAAGATTATTTTTCAAGTTCTTGGCAAAGAACGAATGTTTCATTAATCTTTTTGTAGTGAATGAGAAATTTACTCTTTTATTAAACCTCTATTTGTCTGTTTGGGGGAGTAATTGGCAGTGTAAGAATAAATATCGCAAGGACAAATTACAGCAATATTTTTATTAATTTTTAACTATGAAATTCAAATTTCAGCAAGGAATTATTAATTATTCGAGAATATTTTGTAAAACAATGGGAAGCTGCATATTAAATAAATGTAGACAGTCTTCAAGTAGAAATAGAAAAACCATTGAAACACCCAGAAAATATTTGGCTTTGGTTTTGTCTGTAATTTCTTTTTTGCAAATCGAATAATTAAAATATTTCTAATCTGATTTTTAATGAATATCGCTTGAAGAATAGAATTATATCATCCATGCAAACGTGTAACGATAAAATACGGAAATAGTTAAAGCATATTAAATGTGTTTGGATTGAATGATCTCTCTCTCAGAGCTTAGGAGCAGAACATGCAGTAGTTGGAAGATTCAGATAATTGAGTGTTGGGTATGCTTCCGATGTCAAGAAATCCTAGAACACAGGGTTCAATACTAACCCATCGAGAATATCAACAGCTCTTGCAAAGGCTACTTTGTTTGTCAACGTTGCAGCTAATTTTTATACTTCCTCATCACGGATAGTCCTTTTTTAAGAAAAATCAATTAGAATTCAAAAATTAGAAAAAGTTTATATAATTAATGATATTTACTTGTAAAGTGCTTCATTAATGAGGAGACCAGTGTCAGTCTTGCATTTGTAAGTAATCCATTGCCAGAGCTGAGAACGAGAGATTTCAGCAGTTGCAGCATCCTCCATGAGATTGTGGAGACCAACAGCACCAGTACCAGTGATCCAGAAGTATGTATATTAGATACCAACATTAACGTTGCCTCTCACACCAGCTTCAGTAATTGGCTCTAGAATTATGGAAAAATCAATAATTGAAAACTTTGTTTTATCTTCACAAATATCAATGAAAATATTACTGTCAATGGACATATTGGTGATGTCTGCAGCAGTGACTTTCACATCATCTCTGGTGACTTCCTTTTGGTTTGCTCTTCCGTTGAGATATTTCTCGAAGATAGCTCTTGCATGAGGGACCATGCCAGGATGAGCAACCCAAGAACCATCGAAACCGTCTTTGACTTCACGAGTTTTGTCTTCAGTAATTTTGTTGAAGGCGAAGTCATTTTGGGCTTTGTCCTTAGCAGGGATGAAAGCACTCATACCTCCGATAGCATGGGCTCCTCTTTTGTGGCAGACTTAGATGAGTCTGTTAGTGTACGCTCTCATGAATGGCACAGTCATAGTAACTTATGATCTATCTGGGAGAACTGCATTTTTGTTGCTCTTTTACATTTTAATAGCAGAGAAAATGTAATCCCATCTTCCAGCATTGAGACCGACAATGTGTTTTCTCAACTCATAGAGATATTCCTCCATTTCAAGGCCACCTCCGAGGGTCTCAATCAAGACAGTGCATCTGATAGTTCCAATAGGGACATTGAGGTATTCTTAAGCCTAAAAAATAACATAAAAATTAATGAAAAATCATTTTATTTTAATATATTCTTACAGCTACAAAGACGTCATTCCAAAGGCGGGCTTCTCTGTAAGCTTCTAATTTAGGGAGATAGAAGTATACACCACCATGTCCTTATGCAATACGGATACTCAAGTTGTGGAAGAAATACACAGCAAAATCAAAGATCGATGCAGACACTGGTACACCATCGACAATGACGTGAACTTCCTCAAGATGCCAGCCTCTAGGTCTAACAAAGAGTTAGGCAGTTTTAGAATTCAATCTGTATTCCTTTCCCTTCTCATTGAATTGCAATTCTTTCTTGTTCAGCTCAATGAGTGTAGCCTATCCACTGATTTGATTCACCCAGGTTGGAGCGAGAGCATCTTCAAAATCAGCCATGAACACGTCAGCACCGCAGTTCATCGCATTGATGCACATTTTCGGGTTAGGTGGACCAGTAATCTCAATCCATCTGCGTTGAACATCCTCAGGTGGAGGGGAAACTTTCCAGTCACCATCTCTGATGTGTTAAGTCTCCTCGGGGAAGGTCAGAGGTGCACCACGCTCTACAAGCAATGCCTTTTCTTTTCTCTAAAGAAGAAGTGCTTTTCTAGTAGGATTGAACTATCTTTGGAGAGCAGCAACGAATTTGAGACACTCAGGAGTGAGAAGTTATCTTGTATATTAATTTTCCTCAACTACAATGACTCCTTGGAGGGCTTGATTGGGACAAGACATGATTGTGGATATAATTATATGTGTTATTGTTAAATTATCAGCTATTAAAAAGTATTGAAGTTTGTTGGAATCAAATCATTATCGTTGATCTCATGCGATTTTAAAAGGGCCATCAAAAATCAAATCGCATGATTCTCAATAATCAGTAGAAGAAAGTGAGTATTAATAATCTCAAGTGCGTCATTCCCCACCCACCATTCCTTTCCTAGAAGAGTATTTTTCTTAAAATTATAATTTTTCCCATCGCCATTTTTCCAACTTTTAACGCCCCCCTTTACTTCCATTCTGCTATCCATAAATTATCACAGGAGTTCATATTTTTTGAAATTTTAGCATTTTTTTCTTAAAAGTTTCTTACTATGATTCTCATTCAGCAGAATGAATAAATATAAGTAATTACCTAAATTAAAGTTCATCACCTTTTCTTATCAATCCCATAATAATGAGCTAATATCATCAAGTATCCTTGAAAAATAATCAATTCTATGCTAAACGGGTAATGCAAGTTACTCCTAATAAACTCAATATCCTCAAATTGAATCATTTCAATCTCAATTTTCCTTTAGCAACGCTATTTATGTGATAGCATGTAAATGCAAGTCTGATAAAGATAAAACGGAATATTGACAGATGATCAGATTATTCCGAATCTACTAGTAATTCTGGAATTAAGATTTATTAATGGATTCTAGTTAAGTGCGCATCTCTCCACATTGATTTGATAACTGAGACCAAATTGTGCTTATCTTTGGAGACAATTACAATTATGAGGGGGGACAAGTAAATAAATGAAATCCCTAATTCAAGAATGAACAAAATATGGTATATAAAAAAAATTCTCAAAAGTTAGTTTCCAATTTATTACATGGAAATAAACTAATTCCTTAAAAAAACTATGCCCTACTTTAATCTCAATGGCAAGAGGTCTCAAATAAAATATAATTTTGTTTAGGTGCGCACCTGACAGCATATTTAATCATCTAATTTCTTATTTTTTTACTTAAGAAAATTATGAGAAATAATCAAGAGCTTTTACTCTGAAATATCAATCACACTTCCAAATCCTCCCAATCTCATATTTGTTATTGTTATCTTGAAATAGCAATCAAAATTCAAAATATCTAATTAATGAATTCTATTAATTTAAATACTTGTTACTATGAAAGTAAATAGCAAAAGTAACAAGAAGCTTTTTAAAAAACAATTTGAAACTCAAAATTTTAGAAAAAACAACAGTTTTTGTTGTCTTTTGTGAGTCTTATCCTCCATTGTTTGATTATGGGTTTTTTCTTTGTTTTTTGTTGTTGTTTATTTATCATTTATTTAGTCTATTTTTTATCATTTTGAATTAATTTCTTTTTTGAATTTTTATATCTCTCTCTGATATTATTATCTCTCTCATTTTCAATATATTCTCATTTATAATCTCTAAAACATCATTTAAGCAGTTTAACTGTGGGCGACTTATAACCCTACAGCTTTATATGCATGTTAATATTATTCGCTCGTTCATTTTGAGCATAATTTATTGATACATATTATTAATAATTTTTCAATTTCAGTGCTTCAGAAATTGAGATAATTACTAATTTGGAAGATCATTTGAGAACGATGGGGACAATCTAAAACACAAAGCATAAAGAAGTTCAGAAGCTAGCAATCACACTTCGGGATAGTCTCAAAATTAATGAAACCCTTCCTTACAACTGATCTATCTTTATGGTGTTTTGAGCTTGGCTTTAAAAAATATCTTTTGTTTCTTCTTAAATTTCTCTTTCCTTTTTTTAAATTTCTTGCATACAACAATGATTCCACTTTTTGTTTTCCCCTTTGTTTAGCTTGTTCGTTTATTAATTATCTTACCCTCCTCTCAACGATTAAACTGTGGGGGGATTATTTCCCTTTAGAAATGTATTCAATCAAAAATTTAAAATAAATATTCAAAATTAAGTTAATTTTTGAATAACTTTTAATCCTTATTGAGAAGTTAAACATTTCACTTTAATCAGTTAGATAATTCAAAAAGGCTCTTGAAGCGTTGATTGGGGAGACTAACTCAATTAGGTTAGGAAATGAACAAAAGAGAAAGAGAGACTCTCATGAGAAAATAACTTAATCTTGAAGCATACAAACAATCAAGTAAAAATTATTATTTAACAAGGAATAAAAATGAGAAGAGACTAAAACAATTGAATTTTTGCAGCCCCCTCTTTAAAAACAGACTAAAAATGAGGTTATATTGATTTTAACTTTGCATGTGAATCAACCGCTACTTTTGTCTGCTTGCGAATTACTCAGGAATTAGTTTTTAAATACCAAAATGATAGCTAGAGTACATACTATTTGATTTTACATTTTCCATGTATTATCAACTGTCACTCTAGCAACATTTCCCAAAAAATGTTTTTAATTTCCTTAATAGAACACAAATTGTGAATCTAATCCAGGACAACAATTGAATGAAGTCTCCAAAATGCTAAACCTCCTCATTTTAAGTAGAAGAGAAAAAAAAACCAAATAATTTTTCAAAGTAAATTCTCTAAGATCCTTTGCACAACTCATACAATTTAAGATACCATAAGAAGAAGAAATTTTTATATGAGCTGCAGCGATTTGATAAATACTTTTGAGATAAAAATGAAGGCAAAAAAAGAGAGAAAATATTGGCTGTATGAAATTATAATTCTTTCTTTAAATGAATTTAAAAAAAAAAATCAAAAATAATAACCAAAACAAACAAAACACAATTAAAAAATATTCAAAATAAGTTATTACCAAACATTCTCAACGAAATCAAATTAAACAATTGAATGGGAGGATTATAAATAATTTAAATTCAAATTAATTTTTGATATTTACAAGCATAGTTTGAAAGAAAACATAAAAAAATCAAGTTGGGAGAAAAAATATGTAATAATAATTAAAAATGAATGTCTTTTTTTCTTTCTTATTTTATGGAAAAAAAAAGAACAATTTCAAGATTTCGTTAACCCCCATGCAATAATTATAGAAAACGCTGTTTTTACTATCATTCAAGACCCTTGTTCTTCTCTCTTTTCCCTTCAGTTAATTGCTGGTTTATCTCTTTAAATTCCTTTTTCTTTTCATATAAATAAAGTTTTAATTTACTCTTTTCTCATGGTTTATTTTATTCAAAATAAATTTCAACAGCTCAATCAAAGAACTAATTAGGATTCTCCTAACAATATCAATATTTAGCGAGAAACATTTAATATTCTATTTAATATTTAATTAATTAAATCAGCCATCTTTTCGAAAAAGATCACTGAAAATAATATGATTTAGTCAAGAAAATTAACATTTGATCTTGACTGGGAGATGGCGCAGTATTTCTTTATGAAATATATGATTTTGTTTGATAATAAAGTTTATTAATAAAATCGTTGTTGGCTGGTTGGAATTGATTTTTGCGGATTTTGACTAACTTACATGCACGACATTTGTAGATAAAAATCATTAAAAGCATAAACACCTAAACAATGAGCAATAACCCCAAATACAATAACAACAATCAAAGCTATAACAACATAAATCACATAAACCAATCAATTATCAACGCAAACCTCAGCTCACAAGAGAAATCAACCCCTTTGAATGAACGATCGATGTTCATTATCCGCGAGAAAGAAGCAGAAAAACAGCATTCTTACTATAAAAAATCTAAAGTAGATTCTTGTTCTTATGTATTCGTAAAAGGAGGAGCTGCTTTGGCTGTTCCTTTCTACAGCCTAAGCTAATTAGATAAGATTGCATAAGAATAAATTTAACTTATTGGAAACAATAATATTAGAAATCGATCTACTTCTGTCATGCAGTACAAGCAAAATATGAAAGAACTTTGATTGATCAAAATTATTATTATTATTTTCTTATGAAAACTACTGAAATTATTGATTTTTGTGATGGCAAATAAAACAGGGATTCATATGCAAAAAGACACATTTCTCATGCAGGAGAAAGACATAAACCTTTAGAACCTTACAGCTCGAATGCACAAAGGAATAGACTGCTTATGTCAGAACCAAGAGCAAACTCCAGCAATCACAGCACAGTGGTTCTTGCTGATCCATTGTAAAATTTATTATTCTCTCTCTCTAATAGTTATTTTTCATTTTCGTTTGAATGATTTCAATAGCCGACCATACAAACGCACATTTGTAACAACTAGCAAGCTTTATTTCGATAAACCAGATGTTAATTTCTACTCTCTTCAGTAAAATGATGGGATTCTATCAGACAAGATAAAATATTAGCACTAATAGTAGAGTAGATGAGGAATATCAAACATAAATGGTGAGATTTTAAAGAAATTAAGTAATTTTGTAATACTTTTCTAATTTGTGCATGTTTAAATTTGTGCACAAAAAGCTGTGAATTCAGTAGTTTAGCAGTTGCCTTTTTTCTTTATTTTGACAAAAAAAGGGAGTTTTAGAAATGTTTAACATATTTCAGCAATAAAAATGATAAATCTAACATTTAATCAGACATTACTACTGAGAATTCAACAAGAAAAGCAATTGAAAAATTACTTCCATTTAACTAGGTATTCAACTAATGGTGTGATGAAAAAGCAGTAATAACCACTTAGGCAAGTATTTAAATAATTAATCAACTTATTGCCTTATTAATAATCTACAATAAGATTAGTTAATAATATTTTTATTATTTTCTAACTTTAAATCAAGAAAAAAAGCCGTTTTTAGAACATAAATAATCCATCAAAGTTAAAATTAAATTTGATTAATCTTTTAATATTAAGAAAAGAGTACAAATTGTCATGGAACTTCCTTAACTTTTTTGATAATTTTTACTTGAAAATTTCTCAAGAAAATAACTTTTAATTTTTTATCATTCATGGTGTTTTCACTAAAACAAAAGAAACTCCATAATATTATATTATGATTGCGCTAATAGAGAGAGATCAAAAGCATTTATGATGATATAATAATTCTCACAAAGATATTAGAATTGCAATTACTTATGCATTCAAGTGG